>WBZP01000172.1_pt1 | contig 93250 bp, 91 predicted proteins | sample 5204301 | NCBI WGS metagenome assembly WBZP01 (sample SAMN12412401, study PRJNA552823) | activated sludge metagenome | isolation source: activated sludge from nitrification reactor of wastewater treatment plant... | place: USA: Pennsylvania | collected 2017 | reverse complement strand
GGGTAACACTACTAAGTCTTTTGTTCTATTCGTCGGTCGGCCGTGCGTTCTCGCGACGGCTTGAGCAATACCAGAAACCCTTGATTCGTAAGTAATACTTGTATAACATATAATACATGTCATATCACAAACGTATCCATCTTGCAGGCGTAGTTACCGTTGGTCCCAAAGGACAGGTCGTTATTCCTTCTGATGTTCGAGAGAGCATGGCAATTGTGCCGGGTGATAAGTTGATCGCGCTCTACCTCGAAGAAAAGAAGTCGGTTGCAGTTGTCACCGAGCAGCAAGCACAACAATATGTCATTGAGATGGGTGAACAGTTCACAGAATTCAAAGCAAAACGAGGAGTCAAAAAGTAGTCAGTATGTCGATGCAGCATTTCACAACCCGGGATAAAATAATCGTCATGATCGCTGTTATGAGCTCACTGTTGCTTGTAGCACTTGATCAGACGATCGTTGCAACAGCACTTGGTGCAATTGTTAAAGAGTTTGATAGTTTCTCGAGCCTTGGGTTTGTAGTTACCGCCTATATGTTGACGACCACTATGACCGTGCCGATCGCTGGTAAGTTATCTGATATGTACGGGCGTCGTATTATGCTTTTGATAGGCGCCTCAGTGTTTACGGTTGGCTCGCTGCTTGCTGGCTTCTCTCCCTCTATGGGATGGTTGATTGCCTGGCGTGCCTTGCAGGGAATTGGTGGTGGCATCATCACCGCCAATGCCTTTACCATTATCGGAGACTTGTTTAAGCCGCGAGAAAGAGGCAAGTGGCAGGGTATGATCGGTGCAGTCTTTGGTATGAGTAGTGTAATCGGGCCGCTTCTTGGTGGTTGGCTGACTGACGGTCAGCACATCTTCGGCGCAGTAACGGACTGGCGTTGGACTTTTTGGATAAACGTACCGGTAGGTATCGTTGCGCTCTATATGATTGCCACTCACCTGCCGACGATTCGCTCTGGCAGTAAGCATCGTCCCGATTATCTTGGCGCAGCTTTCATATCGGTCGCCCTAGCATCAATCGTTCTAGCGGTCGATAACACAGAGATGGTATTTGCGAATATTATCAATGACACACTAACTGTAGGGGTCATAAAAACGGTACTCTGGTTAACTGCTGTCGTCTTCGCAGCTCTATTTATTGCCGTTGAAAGGCAAGCAAAAGAACCAATATTACCGCTGCGATTTTTCAAGAATCGTACCTACGCCCTGATGAGCAGCGTCATTCTACTATTTGGAGCGGCGTTTCTTGGAGCCATACTATATTTGACACAGTTTAATCAACAGGTTTTTGCTGCCACTCCATCGCAATCAGGACTTATGCTGCTCCCTATGATGGGGGGTCTAATGGTGGCGTCAATCGCTATCGGCCAAATAGTTTCACGTACTGGTCGTTACAAAGCTTTTATTGTAGCTGGTTTTGTTATCGCAACGCTTAGTATTCTATCGCTTGTAACGCTTCAGCCCGACAGTCCCTATTGGCACGAGGCAGTGAGCATGGTGTTTATTGGGATTGGTATGGGTATGGCCATGCCGATATTAAATCTTGCTGTCCAAAATGAATTTGAACAAAAAGATTTAGGTGCCGCGACCTCGAGTATCCAGTTGTTTCGTGGGCTCGGCTCGACAGTCGGTACGGCCTTTATGAGTGGTATTTTGACAGCCGGGATCATATCAGCAGTCGGTCATCCAGATGACCTGGCCTATATACAGACACTCAAAAAATCGCCTGCTGCATCAACGTTTTTGCAGGACGACATCACCGCTGATACACTCCTCCAGCTCAATACACAGAAGCAAACAATTCGTGATGGCGCAGAACAGGGATTCCAAAAAATTCCTATGCCTGAAGTTCGTGCAAAAGCTTCACAGCAATTTGTTAAACAACAAGATGATTTCAGTCGAACCATTATCGATGCATTTACCTCATCTCTCCACCGAATCTTTATGGTTAGCGCTGCACTTATGGCGCTTGGCCTCGTTCTCGTTTCCTTCGTCCGTGAGCGCCAGCTACGTGGCGATGTAAAAGCTACACCAGCAGACTAAAGAGGTAGGTAGGTTTTTAAAAACGGCCATGCTTGCCTCCGAGCAGGCAGGTTGTTACGATGGTCAAGCACCTCAAAAAAGCACCCGAAACAAATAACAGTAATTGTAAAGGTCGAATGTGCTTTCGTTAAACGAGGTGACGAGATTTGTACGGTAGAGTACAAGGAGTAAAAACACATGCCAATAGCAATCGAATTTGCACCCAGTCGGGGCAAAAAGATCGCGGTGGATGTGGTGCCTGCCAAGTGGCAGCTGTATATCGCACAATAAATAGCGTGTACGCTAACAAATAAAAAACACCCCAAGGCACCGGGGTGTTTTTTGTTTTTGTATCAGTTAATTACGGGAGTGAGATACCATTTTGCTGGAGAACGGGGTTGAGTACGAGCGTCTCAAAGGCGGTTTCATCGCTCCAAACTGGAGGTGTCGTTGTGTCATTATCAGAAGGGATCAGCTTACCATCTTTGACATCCTGATTGCCAACTTCTTTTCCATTGAGATAAAACGAGGGGGTGCCAGTAATCCCCGCTTTTTTGCCAAGTGCTGTATCGAAGTCGATCTTCTTCTTGATCGAAGCATCGTCAAGATGTGACGTAAGATCACTGCCTTTGAGGCCGATCTGATCAGCAAGGGATGCGAAATAATTAGTACGATCTACCCCCGAAAGCTGACTCCAAGCGTCTTGGTTTGCATAGAGCTTTTCGTGCATTTCCCAATATTTTCCCTGGAGTCCTGCCGCCTCGGCAGTGGCTGACGCAGCAAAGGCATTAGGGTGTTTTTCGTACAGGGGGAAGTTCCGGAATACAAATCCAATCTTGTCTTTATATTTATCAACGACTTTCTTTATGACAGGTGCAGCTGACCCGCAGCCCGGACACTGGTAGTCGCCATACTCAATCAGCACCACTTTGCTATTCATATTTCCATAGGTATGATCAGCTATTTGACCGTTTTTGCTGAGGGCGGGTTGAACAGTGCTGGGGTCTATGTCGGTGACATCGATGCGGTCACCACGGGAAACCCACACAAGTCCTCCTAGAATCGCCACACAGAGAACAGAAAATATGATCCAGCTTTTTGTCGTCATAATCAGAAAAACTCCTTATGCTCTTATCTTTCTTAGTATAGCGCTGAGTCTCGTAGCGAAGCAAGCCTCAGTACGATACAATACTAATTATGCAGACGTTTTTTATCATCATATTGTTGATTGTAACCGCCTTCCTCATTTTAGTAGCGGCGGCACTACCTCGGCGCAGCGTGCTTTCTTCATATGAACTTCAGCGGCGAAAAGCTGCAGGCAATACAAGTGCCGGCGAGGAGCTCCACAGAGAGGTATTACTTGAGGATGTAGTAGCACTCAAGCGAGTAGTGGAGGCGGTTACACTTGTTCTTGTCGTCGTTATCGGGACAATGGCATTCGACCTGTTATTCGGTGTGCTATTTGGCACATTCATTGCACTAAGCTACGGACGCATTAGTCGTATCGATCAGGTACACGATATCGCGAATCGTCTCTATGAGCAGCTTGAACCGCGATTCTTACGCTTCGTAGAGCATAATCCAAATGTCGGACGCATGATACGATCGGTCACTGATGATACCCCACCAGGTGTTCCAAGCTCGCGTGAGGAAATAGAGCATCTGGTGACTTCGTCAGTAGGTATACTGAGCGAAGATGAAAAGAAATTGATTGTGACAAGTCTCCACTTTGAAGACAAAAAGGTGGAGGAAGTGATGACGCCGCGAGGGGTTATCGAGAGCATAAAGGGGAGTGAAATCATTGGACCGCTCGTGCTGAGCGAACTTCACAAGACCGGACATAGTCGGTTCCCTGTTACCGATGTGGATATCGATCATGTCATCGGCGTTCTCCATATACAAGATCTACTAACACTCCATAGCAAGGACTCAAAGAAGGCCTCGCAGCTTATGGATAACCACGTATTTTATATCAACCAGGATCAGACTCTCAAGCATGCTCTCGCTGCGTTTATAAAAACACGTCGACATCTTTTCATTGTCGTGAATGGCTACCGCGAAACTGCTGGTATACTGACGCTCGAAGATGTGATTGAAGCATTGATCGGTCGCAAAATTGTCGACGAATTTGATCGGCATGATGACTTGCGGGTGGTCGCCGAACGTAGCGCGGGTTCAAACAATAACCCACCTCACGCCACGAACGTGTAGTGGACGAAATACGCTAACAGTGGTAGAATACCAAGGATATGCAACGAACACTCGTCCAAGAAGCCCCGCACTGTATCGGTAAAACTCTCTCAGTTTCCGGTTGGGTACATGCCCGTCGCGACCACGGCGGACTAATTTTTGTCGACGTTCGTGATCATAGCGGCATCTTACAATTAGTCATCAATCCTGAGAATACAGATGCTTTTGCTGTCGCCGAGGAGTTACGAGATGAGTTTGTCATCAAAGCCCAAGGTGAGTTGAAAGAGCGCACGGCTGAACTAAAGAACGAAAAAATCCCGACTGGCGAGGTTGAGCTATACGTCGCGACACTTACTATATTGAATCGTTCTCAAGCCTTACCCATTCAGCCATTCGCTGAAGCCCAGGCTGGCGAAGACTTACGACTTAAATACCGTTACCTTGACCTACGTCGTCCGAAAATGCAGGAGAACCTAAAAAAACGCGCTCGCTACTACAAAGTCATTCGTGACTACATGGAAGCACGTGATTTTACCGAAGTCACTACGCCAATTCTTGCCAACAGCAGCCCCGAAGGCGCGCGCGACTTTTTGGTACCAAGTCGTGTGCACGAAGGCAAGTTCTATGCTTTGCCTCAGGCGCCACAGCAGTTCAAGCAGCTACTGATGGTTGGCGGTGTACCACGCTATTACCAAATCGCTACGTGTTTCCGCGATGAAGATCCGCGGGCCGACAGACTGTACGGTGACTTTTACCAGCTTGATCTCGAGATGAGTTTTGTCGAAGACGGTGAGGAAGTGCGCAGTACTGTTGAGCCGCTCATCAAAACTCTTGTCACCGATTTTGCTGGTCTATCGCTCAAATTTGGTGACGACGTGCCACGTATTCCATACACGGACGCCATGGAAACCTATGGTAGTGACAAACCAGACCTGAGGTTCGACATGAAACTAGTCGAGCTGACCGATGTGTTTGCTAGCACTGAGTTTGGCGTCTTTAAAAGCGCTGAGTGTGTGAAAGCGATTTGTGTCAAAAACGGTGCGAGCCTTAGTCGCTCGCAGATCGATGGCTTTACGGAAGTTGCCAAGAGCGAAGGTGCTGGTGGACTAGCCTACATCACTTACGAAAACGGCGAAAGTAAGTCGCCAATTGCGAAGTTCTTGAGTGAAGGCGAGCTGTCGGCTGTGAAAGAACACCTGGGTGCTACTGATGGCGACGCCGTATTCTTTGGCGCCGATAAGCGTAGTGTGGTGAATACCGTGCTCGGTAAACTGCGCAGCGAATTCGCGACTTATTTCAACCTGAAAGATCCAAGCGTCGTGGCACTTGCCTGGATAATTGATTTTCCGTTTTATGAACTCGATGCCAAAACGGGCAAAATGGACTTTGGCCACAATCCATTTAGTATGCCAAAGGGCGGAATGGACGCACTCGAACACACTGAAAACAAGCTCGACATTGTGGCCGACCAGTACGACATGGTGATGAACGGCTACGAAATTTGCAGTGGTGGTGTGCGCAACCACAACCCAGACGTGCTGTACAAAGTTTTCGGCCTGCTCGATTTCTCACCCGAATACGTGGAAGAAAAGTTTGGTGCCATGTTAAACGCATTCAAATTTGGTGCACCGCCACACGCCGGCTGTGCCTTCGGTGTTGACCGCATATTTATGGTACTCATCGGCGAGGACAACATCCGCGAAGTTGTGGCTTTCCCCAAAAACGGTAGCGGTGTCGACGTGATGATGAATAGCCCCTCGGCCGTTGACTCAGTGCAGCTCAAAGAACTTGGTTTATAGCTCGTGACAAAACCAGATAATCTTGTGGCCGTGCAGACGAATAGGGTAAGAAGTGGCATAGTGGCATTGATCGTATTGACAGCGATCTACGGTATCACGGCAGTAATGGCACGTTTCTTTAGTGACAGCATTGGACTATTTGAACAGTGGTATATCCGGTTTAGTATTGCGCTTGTGTTGATGGTAGTTGTTTTTCATCGAAAGATTCGCTTTGCATATTTATTTCAAGTTAGTCGACGCGAGCATATTCTTGTGGCAGTACGCGGGTTACTCGGTTTTGTTGTTGCGGCAGGATTGTATGCACTTTCCACTCAGTATGCATCGATCGCATCAGTAGCGGTAATGCAAGCCATTCCAACCATGGCACTATTCGGGTGGTTAATACTACACGAAACGATGACAACGCGTAAGTTCAGTCTTATCTTACTTGCATTTGTCGGCGCGCTATTGGTCGCATCACGATCAGGAGTGAGTCTCTCATTTGGGTATGGCGAACTGCTTTCGCTCGCGTCTGGAGCATTGTTTTCTTTGACATTCGTTTTCCGTAAATTGCAGACGGGCGAGTTAAATAATCATGAACTTGCATTTGCCACGACAGCCTATGGCGTAATGGGTAATTATATTATGGCGGTTTTGACAACCCACCACATTGTGCCGAGCACCCCTATTTCACCGCTGCTATGGCTGCTGTTTCTGGGAGCTGGTGCGTTGAGCGTTGGGATGAGCTTACTTAGTCATTACGGATTTGAGCACGTCAAGGCAACGACTGCAAGCATTATCTTAGATATGGAGTTGGTTTTTGGGCTTATATTCGGCTATCTATTTTACCGGGAGTGGCTTACACCGCAGCAGTTTGTGGGCGCGATAATTATTCTCGTCGCTACCATCGCTATGACATATCTCGAATCACGTAAGACCGTAGTTGCCCCTTCGCCCGAGTAGTTCTACCTCACACTGCATGGTGTAGCACAGTAGATTGTGTATAATAAGACGCATGGTAGTCAAAAAGAAAACAACGAAGATAAAAAAATCAAACATTTGGTTCAAGCCAGTAAGGGGAAGTTACTTACCGGTGCACTGGAAGGGTTGGCTGACCTATATCCCTTATGTCGCATACCTGTATTGTACGTATGCAGTGTTGGTCCCAAACCGCTCACTTCTCGACACGATCTTGTTTTTGGTACCGTATTGGGTAGCTGGAATCATCACTATGCACTGGGTAGCAAAACAAAAGAGCTAAATGGATGTAGGGTTATTTCGAGAGCTAGTGTGGGCAAAAGGCCGTGAGCTATATCGAGATATGCCTTGGCGTGATGAGCCCACATTTTACCACGTGCTTGTAAGTGAATTAATGTTGCAACAGACCCAGGTGTCGAGGGTACTTGGTAAGTACAATGAGTTCATGGATAGGTTTCCGACCATCGCCGACCTCGCGTCTGCCTCGCTCGCCGATGTACTGCGAGTCTGGCAAGGTCTTGGCTATAATCGTCGTGCAAAATATCTTCACGAGGCATCGCGGGTAGTGATGCATCATGGTCAGCCCGCTTCGATGAAAGAACTGCTTGCCTTGCCAGGTGTCGGTGCCGGTACTGCTGGGGCAATTATGAACTACGTTTATCAAATACCCACCGCCTATATTGAGACAAATATTCGTACTGTCTATTTCAATCACTTCTTTTTCGAGCAGCAGCACGTATCGGATACAGAGCTCACCGCGATGGTTGAGCAGACAATGGACAGGGAACACCCACGTGAGTGGTTTTGGGCACTCATGGACTATGGCGCCGAACTAAAACAGCAACGCTCAGCGCGGCTTGACAAGAGTATTCACTACAAAAAACAAAGCGCCCTAGCGGGCAGCGTCCGGCAGGTACGCGGGCAAATAATTCATCAGCTTACAAAAGGCAGCCAATCAAAAGAGAGCCTTGCTAAACTAATTTATGCTGATAAACGATTTCAAATCGCGCTCGATGGCCTACTAAAAGACGGGCTGATCCAATACGATTCTGCTGGTAATATTGAATTGACCAAATAACTGCGCTCATAGATAATAAAAGAGATGTATAAAAAACTTATCATTTCGGCCCTTGTCTGTGCGATCGTCATTAGTCCATGCGTGAGAGCCGAGGGTACCGGTCTCTTGTTGAATGACGACCAGGTGAGTGCTATTCGTGCTAATTGCCAAGAAGTACAGTCAACACTGACCAGGCTTCACTCAAACGACGCCCTGTTGCGCATCAACTTGGCACAACAATATGATGTTATTGCGGCGCGGTTGATGGCACCTCTCAATAGTCGAATTGCGCTTAATAAGCTGGACGGACTTGATCTCGCTAAGACTACTGTAGACTACAATGCCGAGCGTGCCGTGTTTGTCGAGGCCTACAAGGTGTATGAACAGACAGTCACCAGCGCGATCCAGACAAACTGCCAGGATCAACCTGTTATGTTTTACGATACGGTTGTTAGGGCAAAAGACTTGCGGACACAGCTAAGGAATTCTATTCAAAAGCTAAATGCTTACATAAAACAATATAGTGATCAGTTTGAGCTATTTGTCACACGTAATTCACCTAGGGAGCGCTAAATGAGAAACGACTCGACAGGCTTTGAACTAAGGGCAATGACATCGCTTCAGCGGTATCGCTTCTTGGGACTCATCTGTAGCGTCATAGCTCTGTCACTTGTCATGGTGACTATTGCTATGGACCTTTATAACACCAGCGGTGCAGCGCAGTTAGACTTGAGCCAGCCGCGCTATAGGGATATCCAAAAGCAGGTGACAAAAGAAGAAGTAAGTACCAGCTATCCTGCCAATGGTCCGTTTGACGCTGCAGCGTACGATACGTTTAGGCAGCTCTACGCAGAACGAGCAAAAAAGGTAACTGGTGTAAATAGCTTCGACCCAACTGTACTGAGTGAGGACACATTGCAATTGCTGGTGTTGCCGCAGAGCGTTACTGCTACTACGAATTAAATGAATTAGTAGACCTACCGTTTATTACGATCCAATAGCTTGACGGCCAATCGTAATCAAGTGCTTATCACGGTAGCTGGCAAGCGCATTGTGATCGAGTCCATGTCGTTTAATAAAGCTGCTGACACGTTCTGAGCCAATGTAGTGGGGAAGACTGACGTAGCTTGCTCCATGTTCGTAGAGCTCAGCAGCTTCTGTGTAGTTGTTCGCGTGGCAGATAAAGCTTGTCTTTTGGTTATGTCTCCTGATATAGAGCAACAACGCCCGATTCGTCATGAGGTCGGTCATGGTGCTTACAATGAGTTGTGCATGGTCGGCATTAATATCATCCAAAAACTCTTCGTCCGTCGCATCTCCATAGGCATGCCGGATGCCTTGTTCCTCTAAACTGTCGATTATTTCTGGGTCATAGTCGACGACCAAATATCGTTGACGCATGTCGCGAAATGTCTTGAGAAATTCATGTCCACCTTTATGGTACCCCACAAGAATAACAGGATAGAGTACTTGACGTTTCCGCGGCTCGCTAACGCTCGCTCGCTCGAAGTGTCTCAGGGGTCTTTCGAGTAATCTGTACAGACCATCTGCATGCTTGGTGAGGTATGATGAGATGCCGATCGTAATAAATGCGACCAATGTGATAAGAGAGACAAAGTCTTTATCAACAACATTTTTTGTGGCAGCAAGTGTAACAAAAATAATCGAGAACTCACTTACCTGTGAAAGGTGGACGGCTGCTTTGAAGCTTGTCAGTTTTGTGTAGCGTTGTATGCCAAGAATAGTCAGCACAAGAAGTGGTTTTCCTACTACCACGACGAGAGCGAGCAAGTGGGCGACGACGAGGTTTTTCATGATACTCTCGAGGGTGAACGATTCACCAAGGGTGACAAAAAATATCACGATAAAGAAATCTCGGAGTGGTTTTAACTTTGCCGCCATTTCGATTGCATAGGGGACGCCAGCGATCGATACACCCGCAAAGAGTGCGCCAACTTCGTGCGAAAAGCCCGCAAGATCGAAGGCCGTTGCGACGATAAGGCCCCAGCCAATAGCAAAAAGGAACAGAAGTTCCTGCGTCTTTGCAAAAAACTTACTAAGGCGCGGCATGACAAAAGCACCAGCAACGGTGAGGCCCACGCCGAGACCAACTGCTTTTAGCAAGATTATACCAATACTAGAAAGCGTCATCTCACTTGGATTTGCAATCATCGTGAGCAATACCACTGCAATAGTTGCGACAACATCTTCAATCAAGAGGATCCCAAGGGTAATTTGTCCGTACAACCGAGACATCTCTTTTTTATCCGAGAGGATCTTTAGGACGATGATGGTACTGCTAAAGAACAGAGCCACAGCAAGCACCGCGCTGCTAGCTGGCGTAAAGCCCAGCCAGCTTGAGATACCATACACCGTTAGGCCAAGGATTGGCAGGATTGACATGCTCGTGATGAATGAGACACGACCAACGCTTCTGATGACACTAGTGTTGAGACCGAGCCCAATAATAAAGAGCAGGAGCGTAATGCCAATAGAACTAAACGAGTCAAAAGCATTTTGGTTTCTTACGATATGAAGGAAACTCGGCCCGACTATGACACCGGTGATGATGTATCCCATAATCAACGGCTGTCTCAGCCAGCGCATGATAACAGATACTATCACAACGATAGCAATCACGTAGCTGAGTTGGGTAAAAATGGTTGAGTCCACTTATGCTTATTATAACAGAGAGAAAAGTTATAATGGATGCATATGACCGAGAGAGTTGATCCGAGGAACTACATTATAACCCGTAAGCGAAAGAAATATCGCTTTGCAAAATTTTTCAATGCACGCAACTGCTATGAGCTCTCTGAATGGGAAAAAGCACCAGCAGATGTTGTTGAGGTGGGTGCAGGTACCGGGCTATTTAGTGCGCAAATTGCTCGTCGCCATCCTAGGGCAAGAGTAATTGCAATTGATGTCAAGGGCGATCGACTCCAAAAAGGCGCATACTATGCACTCGAAAATAACATCCCAAACGTCAGTTTCATTCGTGCGAGAGCCGATCAAATCGGCGACCTACTGAATGCACACAGCGTGAGGGAGTTATGGATCACCTTCCCTGATCCATTTCCAAAAAAACGTAGTGAGGGGCGTCGACTGACGCACGCCACATTTCTGAAATGCTACCAACGACTTCTCATCCCGACAGGCCTACTCCATCTTAAGCATGACAATCAAGAGTTTTTCAAATGGAGTAAGCAGCAGCTCATTGACAATGGTTGGCGTATTGTCACTGAAACGAATGATCTTCATGCTTCATTGTCCGACGACGATGCTCATACTATGACGACCTACGAGCAGCGCTGGCTGGGAGAGGGAAGAAAGGTGCACTATCTCTCCGCTAGGTTGGCACACGGTGAGGTACAATAGCTATATGGCCCATATACATACCAATCCTGGTCAGCATGACATGACAGTCGCCGCATATATCATTCGCGTCGATGGCACGGAGCCAAGGGCTCTCCTGCATATGCACAAAAAACTTACCACACTCATTTGTGTCGGTGGTCATGTTGAGCTGGATGAATCACCATGGGATGCAGTTATTCATGAGATTGCAGAGGAAGCTGGCTATGATATTAAGGATCTGTATGTCCTCCAGCCACCGCTAAGAATACATCAGGAAGGGATCGATGACATCACCATTCATCCGCAACCGTTTTTCCTAGATACACATATGAACGCAAATACTCCAGATCATTGGCACACCGATACGGTATATCTTTTTACGACGTATTCGGAGCCAACACTTCCGTTGGCCGCAGATGAATCACAAGACATTCGCTGGCTATCTCGTAGCGAGATTGAACAGCTCTCTGACTCACAAGTTTTTTCAAATATTCGCACGACCCACCTAAAGGCCTTCGATGAGTTTTTGACCGCATGGGAACCAGTACCGGCGGGGCACTTTAGTACCGAAAAAATAGCTCGCTAGGAGCAGTTATTCTGTATATTTCTATCAAATGCTTTTCAAAATGAGTGTGTTTACGTATGATAAAAATTAGTAGTGAAAAAATTTTGAGTCAATCTATGAGTAAGTTAGTCTCTCCAAAACACCCTATTCAACACTATATTGTTACGTACTTATCGACGCATGAATCAGCTCATTTTATAGATATGAAACCTCCAAAAGTTGCTACCAATCTCTTTACGTATCATCTGAAAGTTCTCGTCGAAAACGATTTTATAAGAAAAAACAGAAATACATACCATTTGACTCAAAAAGGATGTGGCTATATTTTCCGAGCAAGTCAAAATCACCCAGAATCACCTGCAAGGGCTATCACCAAGGCGGCACTTATTATACAAGATGGCTACGGGAAGCTTCTTGTTCGCAAACGTAATATACAGCCAGGTATCAATCGGTGGGAGTTGCCGTCAGGAGACATCTTAGCGGATGACTATTCTATTGAGTTGGCGGCGCGTCGTATTTGTTATGATTCTTTTAGATTTGACCCGCATGTTTTGCGACATGTTGGTGATTGCTATGTGACGGTACTTGCAGAAACTGATGAACATAGCGATGAACCTCCCGGTGGTCACATGGTCGAAGGTGAATTAATCAAGATTAACGGTGAAAAGAGGCAGATAGTAGAATCAAAAATACTTTTACACGTTATCCGTATCGAAACTGACGCCATTGTTGCAACCAGCAATTTGCAATGGATCGAACCACTTGCCATGTCACAGATTCCACTAGCGCCGGCTATTGAACAGATAGTGACAAGAGCGTTTTTTGGTGATGACTTCTTTTTTGAGGAGTTCACTGAGCGAGCGACTTAAGGAGAACTAGCGAGCATCTCTCTCATCCAGTGATCAATGGTGCCGGCGCCCATGCAAAGAACGAGTTTGTTTAATTGTCGTGCTTGCTGTATGTGACCCCATAACGTTTCATCAAGCGAAGCGTAATGGACGGCGCCTCGGTTTACAAGTCGCTCAGTGAGCTGCTCGGGAGTGAGAATGGGGAGAAGCATATCTTCTCTCGACTGGTAGGTGGGGAGCCAGAAAATTGTTTCTGCCAACTGCATACAAGTGGTATAGCCGCTTCTCACTTGATGTTGGCGAGTATTTTGATGCGGCTGATAGACAAGCACTACGTGATCGTTAAGCTCTCTCGCAAGCTGGAGTGTTGCTGCAACTTCGACGGGGTGGTGGCCATAATCACTATAGAGATTATCTGCGAGTTTCTCAAATCGCCTGGAAGCACCGGGGAAGGATTCTATAGCACTTTTAACCTGTTCAGCATCTCCTAGCCCCAAAAACTCACAGGCCTTCGCTACGAGTGTTGCGTTTGCACGGTTGTGTTCGCCAGCTACTTTAAAAGGAATAATTTCGCGGTCATCGAGTATCCAGGAGCGTTTAGTCGGGACAATATTGATAACTGTGTCTCGCCGCCACATGATAGCTTGATTCGACTGAGCGAGAAATGTCGAAAATGCGTCTACATAATCGCGTTGGGTAGGATAGGTATCTGGATGATCGAAATCGACAGAGGTTAAGAGGCTAAGGAAGGGATGAAAGTGCAAAAAATTTCGATCGTACTCGTCACATTCATAGACAAAATAGGAACTCGCTGGATCAAAAAACCCGCTTGGACCAAAACTAATCGTGCTCCCGGCAGAATAGCTGATAGGGACACCTAGCTGTTTCAAAACCCACACCATCAATGCGGTGGTCGACGTTTTTCCGTGTGTTCCCGCGACTGCAATAAGTTTGAGATTTTTTTCCTTTATGATTTGTGTCAGTAGCTCATCACGTTTGCTCACTGGGATGCCCAGTTCCCGGGCTTTACTGAGCTCAGGGTGGTCATCAGCGAGCGCTGCCGTATAGACAAACCAGTCAATCTTTTTTTGCTCATGACACCGCGTGAGGAAATCGCCAGATTGGTCAGTACTAAATGGGATATTTTGACGCAACAATTCGTCAGTTGTAAGACTTTCGGTCATGTCCGAGCCGAATACTCCATGTCCAGCATCGCGAGCGATTTCTGCGAGCGGTCCTAGCCCAACGCCGCCGATGCCCGAAAAGTAGATGTTCATGCAGGTAGTATAGCATGAGCTGATTGTGATATACTGACGACAACCACTTGATCAAACAAACAGACCATATGTTACAGCGTTTTATCCATCGTTTCTTTAGGCCGCGTCACTATTGGCGCAGCGTTTCATTTGATGAGATTGCCGAACTGTATACGTCGCGACTCATCATGGTATTTGCTGTCAATATCGTCAATCTCTTCGCTGCCGTCTACCTCTATAAGTTAGGCTACTCCATTCAGTTTATTGCGTGGTTTTATGCCGCATGGTATGCCTTTAAGGTTCCATTCGCAGTTATTGCAGCCAGATATGCTGCTTATTTCGGACCAAAGCATGGTATTCTGTTGGCGAATATACTACGCATCCCTTCGCTGATTGCTTTTGCTCTTGTCGCCATCTTGCCATCTCAGCAAGCAATTGTCGCCATCGTATTGTTTGGGTTTTTCCAGCAGATGGCGGCAACACTTTATGATCTCTGTTATACCATCGACTTCAGTAAGGTAAAACATAGCGAGCACGCTGGCAAAGAAATCGGTACGATGCAGATCATGGAGAAAACCGCCAAGATTATTAGTCCAGTGGTCGGCGGAACGATTGCTAGTCTTTATTCTCCTCAGGCTACGATTATTGTTGCTTGCGTACTGTTTATCTTGGCTGCTTTTCCACTCTTTCGATCAGTTGAACCGACCCGAACACGCACCACGCTTCGACTATCGGGTTTCCCATGGCGTCTCGCCCTGCCAACACTTGTAGCAGAAACTGTGGTCGGCTTTGATTTTGTCGTTAGCGGTACGGTGTGGCTGTTGTTTACGACCACAGTAATATTTTCGGGAATGGGGGAGGGGATTTATGCGACGCTTGGTAGTCTTGCTTCTCTTGGCGTTCTCATCTCACTAGTTGCCTCTTGGACATTCGGTCAGATTGTCGATAGGCATAAAGGCGGCATATTGCTTACGGCGGGCACCATCGCAAATAGTATTATCCATCTCTTCCGTCCCTTTACCGCCTCCCCTTCGGCGGTCATGGGGGTGAATATTGCAAATGAGACTGCGACGAGCGCCTACGCAATGCCGTTTACTAGGGCAGTCTTTGACGTGGCCGATGACTCGGGCTTTCGCATCACCTACTTGATGTATATCGAAATGATGCTCAATTTCGGCGCAGCACTAGGTAGTACGTTGTTTGCCCTATTTGTGTCTGGGCTTGGTGACCGCCACGGTATGGAGTGTATGTTTGTCGTTGCTGCCGTCTACGAACTCATCATGCTGTTCGTATGGCGCTCTGCACGGTAAGATCGTCTGGATGCGTGGTATACTGAGAGCATACCGTGCGAGGTGGGAAAATACATGTCTGATACACGTCAAATCAGAAAGACTGTCAAACAGTTACAGATGATAAAAACATGGCAGTTGGCCATCGTGATTTTTCTGTTGCTCTTTCTTGTCGCATCATTTTTGAGACTCAATAACGTTGGTATGATTCAACGGCGAGAGGCAGTATTCGCTGCCGATAGAACCGGTGATCCAAACGAGACGAGAGCACGGATTTACGATTTGCAGCGATACGCAGCGTCTCATATGAACGCTGATACGGGTGATTTTTATCTCCAAGAACAGTACTCTCGTGACTCAAAAGCCGCCATCGATGCCGCTTCCCGTGCTTCATCGGCAAGTGCTACGATCAACGCTGAGGCAGAGGCGGTGTGCCATCCGCAGTTTCACGGGTATTCATCGGCCTATATGCAGTGTTTTATGAATGAACTTGCCAAACATCCTGCAAGCTCAGGCCTGCCAGAAGTATCGTTGCCAAATCCTACACTGTATAAGTACAATTTTTCGTCGCCCCTTTGGTCGCCTGACTTCGGTGGTTGGTCATTAGTGCTTGCAGTTGCTCTCTTGATTGTAATTGTACTCAGATTAGCCGGTATTGTATTTCTACGACTCCTTCTCAAGAGACAGTACAGGGAAGTATAAACAATCCAGCCTTAATAGGGGTGAAAAGTGTTGACACTGTTGGCGAGACGCGCTAAGCTACTAGAGTAAGACGCTAATAGGAGGTATAACTACATGGCTTACAAGCACACGAATTCAAAGGGCGTAACATACTACCTGCACAAGACGGAAGTTACTCTTCGCGGTGGTAAACCACAAACCATCTACTTCTTTGCCAAGGTAGAGAAAAACGCAAAAGGTACTCCAGTTGATCTGCCAGCAGATCGCGTTGTCAAAGAGAACCCACGCAATGGTTTCTTGACTGTTTCAAAGAAGAAGTAGTCTCTGTTCTAGGAAAGAATATCTTACCCCCGGTCTATCGATGATCGGGGGTTTGCTGTGGAAAAGGTCCATAGATAAAATCGCTTGCGCTTTTTATACGAACACCATATACTAGAGTTACAAACAAACAGGTGCCAAAATACCTCGGTTGCTCTCCGTGTCGGATGCGCTACCGGGGTATTTTTGTGTCTCTTACTGCTATACTTAAGAAATGAGTCATATTATTTCAGTGAACAACTTAACCAAGCGGTATGGGGACAAGACAGTCGTCAACGCCATCAGTTTTGACGTCAAAAAAGGAGAGATATTTGGCATACTTGGCCCGAACGGCGCCGGTAAGACAACTACTCTCGAGATGATCGAAGCATTGAGAGAAATTGATAGTGGCAACATAACGGTCGCCGACATCGATGTGTCGGCACATCCTGACGAGGTTAAGGAAATCATAGGCATCCAGCTACAGTCGACAAGTTTTTTTGACAAACTGACATTACGAGAACAACTCAAGATGTTTTGTGGCCTCTACGGGGTCACCACTGATGTTGATGCTTTGCTTGCTGATGTACAGCTGACCGATAAGGCAAAGGAGTACGTCGAGAATCTCTCGGGTGGTCAAAAACAGCGGTTTAGTATCGCAGCTGCACTTGTGAATGAACCAAAAGTCCTCTTTCTCGATGAGCCAACGACTGGCCTCGATCCGCAAGCAAGGCGAAATCTTTGGGAGCTGGTTGAATCAATTAAGGGCAGGGGTATTACCGTGGTACTAACGACGCACTATATGGATGAGGCGGAGCTTCTGTGTGATCGTATTGCCATTATGGATGAAGGCACTATCATAACGATAGACACTCCAAAGGGTTTGATTAAGAAACTTCTGGGACGTGGTTTTAAGAAAAAGCAGATTGTCCAGCAGGCAAATCTCGAAGACGTCTTTATCGATCTGACAGGAAAGGATATACGGGAATAACATGAAACGATATATGCAAGCTGTCTTTGGTCTCGTTGTCGCATTTCAGAAGCGGTTTATGCGTGATAAAGTGTCACTGTTCTTTACCTTTCTTTTCCCACTCATATTTCTGTTTATATTTGGTGTGATTTTCAACAATAACTCGGTTAGTTTTCGCATTGCGATTCTCGACCATGCGAACAATAGTTTCTCAAAGGAGTTTACAACATCAGTAGGCGAGAACAGTGCGTTTAAAGTAAATAAAGATATAACGACCATCGAAAGCGCCAAGCAAAAAATGAGTCGTGGAGAAATTGATAGTATCGTCGAGCTCCCCGATAGCTTCGGAGCGATAAATGAAGCCCGTGTTCCCTCGGGCACCATGAACGTCTACTATCAAAAAGGTTCTGACCAATCAGGCAAGACAGTTAGTGCGGTGATGCAGCAAATCCTTGATGAGATAAATCGCAAACTTGGCAGGCCGGATGCCGCGCTTAAGGTGAGCGAAAAGGCAACAGATACGGCCGGCCTCAACAATTTTGACTATACATTTTCGGGCTTGCTTGGCTTCAGCCTGATGAGTATGGGTATTTTTGGCCTGGCAAATGCTATGCCTCAGCAAAAGCAGCGGGGCTCATATAAACGACTCTTTGCCGCACCTTTTACCTCCGGACAATTGATTCTTGCTAACGCGATTCACTTTATCTTGATTGCCATGCTTAGCTTAGTAACCGTCATTATCATGGGACTTCTCGTATTTAAGTTCAATATGCGCGGTGACTGGATGAGTTTCTGGCTATTTGCATTGTTATCGGGCGCGATGACAGTCGGCTTTGGCTTGCTCATCGGCTCGCTTGCAAAAAATGAAGACCAAGCGGCACCGCTTGCCAACCTCATTTCATTTCCGATGATGTTTCTCTCGGGCAGCTTCTTCCCCCGCTTCATGTATCCCGAATGGCTTCAGGGTGTATCGAGTTACGTACCGCTTACACCGGTTATCGATGGCTTCCGTCGTATTATGACCGAAAATGCAAGCCTAATAAGTCTTTTGCCTGAGATTGGTCTCATTGCCGTGTGGATGTTTATCGCTTACATCATCGCGATCAAATTTTTCACCTGGGAATAAGACGAAATGAAGTGGTTGGCCGTTGTCGGTTCTCGCTATGTAACGTCAGAGATGCGTCGTGATATCGAGTGTTATGTGACTCAGAAGGTAGCCGATGGGTATGGTATCGTATCGGGGGGTGGTACTGGCACTGACACCTATGCAGTACGGATGGCTCTGGAAGCAGGAATTGATATTAGCCGTGTAAAGCTATTTCTCCCTGGCTCTGTTGAAAAATACAGCGACGAATTACGTCGGCGAGCGCTTGAGGGAAAATGTAAAAGCGATGATGCCGAGGAGACCATACGGCAGTTGCATAGCCTCGCAAGCAACACTCTGGACATACTCTTCTACTCAGGGGATATCGAGACGATAGATGCAAGAGCCTTTCATGCGCGAAATCGACGTATCGTCTCCTGCGCCGATGAACTCGTCGCGTTTCGGCTAGGGCAGAGTAAGGGCACCACCTATTCGATCGAACGCGCTCGACAAAAGGGGATACCGGTCCAAATATTTGAATATTAGGAACATATATTGACATATAATAAAGTTTATGCTATATTTCTCTATGTGAATCGTTTACGCACAGACGAAAAGAATACTACCGCGACTCCTGACTCGCTTCGTACGCCGTACGGGGGAGAGCTTGCTCTTTCTGCAGAAACTCGAGAATGTCTCGGAATACAAGGAGTAGCACTGGGTTTTATTGACACAGTGCCAAGTGAGGCATTTGTGACTCATGCTGAGCGAGCCTATCATCTTGATAGGGCGTTATCTCATCTTTCGCAAGCACATATGCGTGATGGAAGGCTCAAGGGAGGAAAGGCGCCGCATCCAGTACAGACGGCTGAAAATGCCTTAGTACACACGCAATTAGCCGATGAGCATATTGCGCGCGCGGCTGGTTTACAGCATCTTGTTGCCAACGGTACATTGACAGCACGTGACCTCCGTGCAGAAGTGGCGCCGACGCGCATTGCAATGAAACGGCAGTTTAATGGGCCAGATAAAAAGCCTCAGCGCGATAACTTTCATACACTTCTAGCATTGCAGCAAAAAACAGGCAGAGATGAGATTTCGGCACGACGTGCAAATGTTCATCAAAAATAGCATAATGTTTCTCTCAAAAAACACCAGCCAAAAAGCATGGTGTTTTTTGATTGGTGGGGGTGGATGGGATCGAACCATCGACCAACAGGTTATGAGCCCGCTGCTCTAACCCCTGAGCTACACCCCCGGAGGCTATACTATCCATTATAGCGTACTTGCTCGCTGCTAGGATATAATACGAACAGTAGCATGACAGACCAAACACTCAGAAAGGTTATATATAGATTGAAGCGTTATACAACGCTCAATACTGTTGTGATAGTTATTGCGGCCATCGTTGTATCGGGTTGGGTGTGGGGTTCTATTACGACGATGCAGCGCAACTATGCCTTACAGAAAGAGATTGATGCTCGTGAGCGCGAACTCGCATTGACCCAGCTTGAAGTCGATACGATGCAGCTCCAAAAAAACTACTACGCAAGTGATGAATACAAGGAGCTAGCAGCTCGTGAACGGCTAGGCCTGGCTGCGCCTGGAGAAAAGGTGCTACTATTGCCACCCAACAGTGCTGCCGCGAAGGCAACAAACACTACCGAGAAATCACCAACAGCTACTACTCGCACGCTCACAAATTTTGAGCAATGGATGCTATTCCTGTTTGGCGGCTCAGCTGCTCGCTTGCAAAACTAGTCTACATCTGTTATCATGAGGAATGTGCCGCGGGGTGGAGCAGCCCGGTTAGCTCGGTTGGCTCATAACCAACAGGTCGCAGGTTCAAATCCTGCCCCCGCAACCAAGAAAAATGCCGTACCCCCTCACGGGTAGGGTATTTTTCTTTAGGTCTTGCGGCGACGGGATTTGGTTCTGCGACAGCACGCGAAGCGTGCGTAGTCGCTGCTTCGTGTAGCGCAGTGCAATTCTGGAAGAGCTCGCTCTTGCCAGAATAAGCAAGCGGAAGAGGCTTTAGCCGATAATCCTGCCCCCGCAACCAAGAAAATGTCCCGTACCTTTTGGTATGGGACATTTTCTATGGGCTAGGGCGGGTAATTTATAGAGATTTGTATTCGAGTAAAGCTCTATTTCTTGACATACCCCTATTAACCTGAGTTCAAATTTTAACCAATTCTTATCTGATATACTCATTACATGGCAGAAGTAGATAAAAATGTGGTCGCCCAGTACTATATCGAATGTGAGTTAGATAATATTGTTACAGGGGATAGTATCAAGCTTCGTGAAGGTACTTACAACAGCAATATATCTCGGTTGCTTGAGGCACTTTCGTTTACATATAGGGCGAATGGAGTATTTGACTGTATTGAAAGTGGTAAGTATCGCTGGGAAGAGCGTACCGTTACTCTTGACGAGATAACACTTACGGGTATGGGCGAGAGTCTCACGGAAATTATTTACGGTAATGAAGTTCAACAGGAGCCAATAAAATTCGTTGAGTATATCAAAAATCACAGTAATGACGATCGTTTCAGAGAACTACAACCCAAGAAGGTTCCACAAAGCCGGCAAACACTTATCCTAGTAGAAGAAGAAGGTATATTGAAGATGCTTGATGGCTCACATCGCCTCTTATCAATGGTTATGGACGGGACAAAAAGTATAAATGCGTATATTGCGGTCGTTGCTACTGATACTGCAAAACCAATGGTTGGAGATGCAATTTTCTTAAGGCTCAGGAAGCTATGGCAGCAAACAGAGGACCCTCAGTTTAGAGATTCTATAGAAAGTACAGTAGTTGGCATGATAAAGGCCACTTCAAATGGTGAACAATCCGTAAATGCGTATTGGGTAGAGATGGCACCAAATGAAAAAGTCCGAGATGCGGGGCAACTTTTGATAGATAGATCAAAGGTACTGGCAGAGTGCTAGTTTCGGGTGCCATCACAATATAGCAAAAGTCCACTTTTTCTCGTCAGATCGGGCGAGCTATTTCTCATGAGAATACACATTGGCGTGAAGCTAGTTTTTCGCTAATTTTCCGCAGGCGACGCGCACCGCCTCACTCCAACTCAAGAACGCGTGCGGTGTATCGGCAACTTGGTGAGCAGTTAATTCATATTTGACGGCCAGCGTGAGCTCGTGGATGATCTCTGCTGCGTGCGGCGCAACCACAGTTCCGCCAAGCACCACTCCGCGTTTGTCAGTAATGACTTTAACGAATCCGTCACGAAAGTCACTAGTATTGCTCCGGGCGACGATAGTGAGTGGGGCAATTGTTTTTTCGATTCGGAGATCTCGTCTCAGACAGTCATCCTCGGTGAGACCGACAGATGCAACACCTGGATAGGAAAAAGTGAGTCGGGGAGTTGCAGTATAGTCAGGGGAAATCTTGTTTTTTAACACAACATTGTGTGCTACGACACGACTTTCGAGAAGTGCGCTGTGTGTCGGACGGTTATAACCGAGCACGTCGCCCGCTGCGTAAATATGTTTGGCTGTCGTCTGCAAGAACTCATTCACCTCTATACCTTTGGCAGTATATTCGACGTGTGCATTCTCGAGACCTATATCGACGACTGGAGTACGACCGACTGCCACGAGAACTTCATCGACACGAACTGATTTTTCGATGCCGCCACGCGAGTACACGACGCGCTTGCCAAGGCCGTCTTTTACCACGGAAAGAGTGCGAGTGTGGGTGAGGGAAGTAACACCTTTTTGTTCTTCTAGTAAGCGCGACATCAACTCCCCTACCTCCTCATCTTCATCTGGCAGAATACGACTTGCAACTTCGGACAGGTAGACTTTTGTACCAAATGTCGCCATCAACTGAGCGATTTCTACACCAACTGTACCGGCGCCAACGACATAGAGACTTTTTGGCGGGCGAAGTGATTCCAGGATGGTTCGTGGTGTTATGTAGCCCGCCTCGGCGAGGCCTTGTATATCCGGCAGAGTCCACTGCGAGCCGGTAGCAATCAAAAAGTGCGCAGACGAAAGATGTTTGCGGTTAATTGACACCTCATTGGGGGTAAGGAAACGAGCTACACCGAGATAAACGTCAATGCCTTGAGATTCATAAAATTTTCGATTGCCACTAGCGCCTGTGCGTTTTACCGCGAGCTCTTTCCAGGCACGAAGTGACGGGTAATTGTATCCGAGCGTGGCAGATCGCAGACCAAAGCGGGCTCCATGGCGAGCCTCATCATACAGCTGTGCAGCATGGAGCAGCGCCTTTATAGGGACGTCACTCCAGTTAGGCGAGTCACCACCGAGCGTATCGGCCTCGATGATTGCGACCCGTTTCCCCTCGCGTGAGGCAATGGTTGCTGCAGCGCTTCCCGCTGCGCCGCTGCCGATGACGATGAGATCGTAGTCAAACTGTGATTTTCGTGGCACGGTGCTCTCCTCTACATGATAACGTTATGGTGTCGATATAAATATGCCGCTTCAGGATGCAGTGCGTTTAACGCGCTTGCCGCCCGCTGGCGGAGGTCTTCGTTGGTCACTTCTGCCTTGTCCTGAAGCCATAGCGAGACGCTGTCACTTACCTGTTTGGCAGTTAGCTCGGCCTGTCTCGCGGGCGTATGGAGGCTGAGGCAGGTAGCGTAAATACTTGCAGCTAGTTTCTCTGGATCATACGGTTGCGAAGAGCGGCGGCGATTGTACTGTTTTATAACATCCGTCACTACTACCATCATAACCCTCCCCGCAGGATGACGCTCGCCGCGATCGCTTCGTTGACGAAGGTAAAGAACCCTAGTATGAGTAGTCCGCTTCCGGCGGCATATTGCAAAAACTGTTTATTTGATTCGCGCCAGCGCTGAATACGGCTTATCTGAGTGCCACTGCTAATCAATGAGTAGACTGTCACAAGGGGAACAATACTGATGAGAACATACAGCGCAACGCCCAGTAGCTGGAACGAGCTAGGGAGTGTAATGATAGCGAACGCTGCTCCTACGAGGGACGCGGCCATAAAGACGAGCTCAGAAATACCACTCACCAGCCCTAGACTAAATGCTTCTGTTCCCGAAGTCGTTGCTTTCGTACGATCGGACAAAAAACGCGACATTCCTCTGGGAATCCAAAGTGCAGTGCCTTGCCCGGGTCGATAATAAAATAGCCATACTGCGACGCCAAGCCCCATCATTAGTCCAGACACGATTGACCAGGCAAAAGGTGACACGCCGTGTCTTGCGAAGATACCCGAGACATAGCTCGCCATACTTAGCAGCAATGTCGTTATGACCAGTGTGCCCACGACAAAGCTACTACTGAGATGCAGGAGACGCCGCCGTGATACGTTGCGACTGAGGCTATGACCACCTAATAGTGTTAGCATACTAACGCTTAGTTGGAAACTTGCGTGAATCAACGCCGCGAGCGCTATGATGGCGAATGAGGTGTAAGTATCCATGTTTGTGTATAAATAAGATTCCTCTCAAGACCATTTATACCATAAGCGTGTCAATGAGGTCAAAAAATCAGCAAAATGCTATTGCTTTTTTGTTAATTTTGTGCTATATTAAACCTATAAGACAACACATAACAAAAAGGCGCAACAAACACCATGAACACAATCGATCAAGAATCTGTCGGCACGGGCGACGTCTTTGGCCTTGCCACTTGGAGCCGACAGCGGAGCAGCGAGGAGCTGCGAACATTTGTGGAGTCGCATCATGACGAGCGACTAGCCGACATCGTTTTGGAATAAAGCGATGTCGCGATAATTACCCTAGCTGCCATCAAATAGATTTGCACGACTCTTTACTATCAATAGGACAGTGAGTGGCTAACTAGAATCTACCATCGTACCACAGAAAAACGACCACCTGAGTGTGGTCGTTTTTCTGTGGTAGCACTGACTAGGATCGAACTAGTGACCTTAGGCTTATGAGTCCTACGCTCTAACCGACTGAGCTACAGTGCCGAGTGCAGCCAATTATAGCAGAGGAGAGTGCTAATTTCTAGAGATGAACACTGCGCGAGCGTTTCAAGGCGCAACCGAGAAATTCGGCTACTTTGTCGAGTTCGGTCCAATCACGAATTCGGAGAGGTGTTTCAACATGCAGATTGTAGTCCTGTGTGTAGTGCGCATGAAGCCAATCGGCGTCTGCGGCATCGACTATCGTAGGGCGATCATCAAAAAGTATTACTCCCGAACACTCCGATTTTCGTTTGCCGATATATGCTTCATCGGCAGCGCGCGGCCCGAGGTATCGTTCAACTGTCACTAGCTTTTCGCGAATACTCCACGGATTATCAGAGATGGGGGCAGAACAGATACGGGCATGAAAACCGAGTGATCTCACGAAGTGCCAGGCTTCTATAGCACCCGGTATGGGTTCCAGTGATTCAAAAAAGCCTTTCGAGTGCTGAAGGTCTCTTACGAGAGCAATATGCTCAGGGTCGGCAAGGCGCTTAGTCATATAGAAGTCTGAGCGTGGCGGTATGGCAATGCCATGTTGTTCTAGCTCAGCCTCAACACGGGCGTCAAAGTCGAGGATGACACCGTCTAGGTCAAATAGAGCGACCGGCTTAGCCGAATCTTCGGGGTGTTCTGCCATACTCTGGAGGTACATCAGGCGTTGAACCCGCGTCGTCAGTAGTTGGTACCGGGCACGAGTTGCTGGGTTCGCAAAAACGTATTCTCTGGTATCGCTATCAACTGGCGCTTGTTCAAATGACTGCTCTGGGAGGTATTGGCTGCGCGTTAAGTCTAGTACGTTGCCATCAATACGATTGCGGTAGTGGGTTTCGGTGGCCCCTGCATAAAGTGTCCCGAGGCGTTCGATGTCGCCACCAAGGTAATCTTGGACCACGAGCGATGTGGGAACGCACTGTCCCCTGGTAGGGACATCATCATTCCATGTATCAGAGGGGTACTAGTAGTTTCTAGCGACCAACTGCCTTCTATGGCTGTGGTAAGTCGTTCGGCACGAGTTCTCATTCGTTCTTCTCATCTCCCGCCCGTTAGCTGTGTATCCAAGTATAGCATTAATGGCGGCGACAGTATGGTATATAATAGTGAGTATCTCCGGGTGATACTCACTGCCTCTTTGGTAAGCGTCCCTCACCACTGGATCATCAGTTGTCTTCGGATACGTCGCTAGAAACGGGCGGGGAAAACGGGCAACACATTTCAATAGATCGTTTCTCTTATGTGCAACTAAGAGGAGTTAGTGAAATGAATGATGAACTTTATCTCAATGAACGCGTTCAGGTGATAGCGACATTTGCTGATGGTCTGGACTTGTGTGTTCCAAGGCGGATACGCCGTTCAAACGGCAAGGAGATCGCGGTCACCGAGCTCGGACTTCGCCACCCAGTTATGAAGGGAAGGCGCTTGATTCATGTTTTTGAAGTGACTGACGGGGGGAGTGACTACCGACTAGAGTTTGACGCTGAGCGACTCACCTGGACGCTGACAAGGGAGGCGGATCACTATGAATAATGACTGTAATACGGCGCGTCCACTTGTGATGCATATTGATCTCAATAGTTGTTTTGCGACTGTTGAGCAACAAGCTCGGCCACAGTTACGGGGTAGGCCGGTAGGGATTGTCAATCGAGCAACCGATCAGACATCGATCGTAACCGCGAGTTACGAAGCAAAAGCGATGGGGGTAAAGCTTGGTATGAAGCTACGCGATGCAAGAAAACTGTGCCCGGCACTCGTAGGTATCGAGAGTGATCCGCCGAAGTATCGCTATGTCTATCATAAACTAATGGCGATCATGAGCGACTATAGCCCTCACTTCACGATGAAGAGTATCGATGAGGGTGTGATTGATTTCGCGCAGTCCCCTGCCTCGATGCGGGAGCGGGATTTGGTAGAAGTGGGGCAGGAGATTAAACGTCGATTACGTGAAGAAATAGGCAGAGCGATGCGCTGTAATATCGGGATTGCCCCAAATCGATTCCTCGCAAAGACAGCCGCTAGTCTGCATAAACCTGATGGGCTTGATATCATCACTCACGAAAATCTAAGGGCCACCCTACTAGACCTCTCGCTTCAAGATCTGACGGGCATCGCCTCACGCAACGAACATCGTCTCAACGCAGTTGGTATCTATACGCCACTCCAGATGCTCGACGCTGATAGGGCAACGCTCAGGCTTGCCTTTAAGAGCGTCGTCGGCGATTGGTGGTATCAACGGTTGAGGGGTTGGGAAGTAGACGACGTCCAGTACGATATGAAGAGCTGCGGCCGTCAGTATGTCATCGAACGACGAGAGCTGCCTCGCTCGGATGTACTCCAGAGACTTCATCACCTCGTCGAATCGGTGGGAACAAAGTTACGCTCACAGGGAAAAAGCGCGCGGGGAGTAGGGGTGTATGCGCGACTCTACGCGACCGGCGCATCGGGAGAAGCCACAAATGGCCGCTGGGGAAGACGGGGGAATTATTGGCATGAAACATACCTCGCTCCCCTGCCCTTCTACACTAATCAAGCGATTTGGGAGATAGCACGCCGACTTTTTGAACACGTGCCAGGTGGTGATATACGCGAGATCGGTGTTCATTGTTATCATCTTCATGATGGCGCAGATCGTCAGTTGGTATTATTTGGCGATCAATTTGTGCGTGAACAGCAGGTAACGTGGGCGATCGATGAAGTCAACAATCGATGGGGTGAGCGCACAATTCACAGTGCCGATACCCTAGGAACCGGTATCTATGTCAAACAAAAGATACCCTTTGGGAGTACGCGTTATCTATAGACAAAATAACTATTATAATTTATAATATGTAAAACAATGATTCAATATCCCGCAGAGTCTACTCCTGGCGTTCCCTCTATTATCGAGCATCTCGGTCGTCATCCCATGCGCCCCAAGCAGGAAATTGGTCAAGCTATGGCGGCACTAGGGTTTCGTGTTCCCCGTATCTTTGATACGTATCAGGATGCCGTTTCATCTGGGGATCGATTCTTTGCTCGGTCTGAACATCCCGGTGAGCTGTATTATTCGGGACTTGGCATGTCGTATGATAGTGAGGGAATACATAGGGAGGAAATTGAGGCGGTCCAAAAGGGAATCGACGACCCAGACCGCACCTATTGGACACTTCGTAGGATTGCCAGGATGGCTGGTGCACACTACGGACATGTGGCGACTTGGCATCTGTTGTTGACCGGTAAATCATCACACGGTTTTGATACCGAAGTACTGCGAGATGCTAGTTTGTCGTATTGGCAGGCAGCAAAAGGTGCAAATTATTTCCTGGTGCCGGATAATGGGCGGAGAGAGCGGTTTTATATCGGGAGAGTGGATGAGCAAGAGTTCTACGTCGTTGATGAAGGAGAGATCAATCGTCCTGCTTCGTATACAGGCGAGAACGATCCGCCGGTCCAGGAACTTATGGGGTATTATGAGCGAGTAGTGGGCGCGGCACCGTTTGATGCGTCGGTTGCTCATATCGTAGAGTGTGCATACGATGGTGAGACAGAGCCAGTATTTCTCCAGGCGCTGCCCACCCGTCCTCGGCAGACTGCCGAATTTGCTGTTACAAACTCACAGGATGGTATTTTGTATGTGCGGGGTGTGACACCGAAAGAGGGTATTGAATTCGATATACTTCCTTATAATCCGTCACATCAGGATTATCATGGAGGGCCGTTTTCATATGGATTGTATGATAGCGAGGGTCAATATGAGTACGCTGTCTCACATGCGGCAGCACTTTTCCCGTCAAAAGGCGGTGATTATTTGACGCCCAATACGTTTCTCAGAGAACTCGGCAAAGCAGCACCGGCACATTCGGGTCGGAGTATGATGTTCAAGCCAGGCGTAACAGTTGGTCTGACCGAGACAGCATATAAGCAACTACACGGAGATGATCCTTTCACAAAACGCCGTGCGTGGGTAAGGAGTGACGGTACAAGGGCGACAATTCGCTACTGGGATAGCGTTGAACGTGCGATTAAGCAACTATAACAATACGCCGCACTCGTTATAGCGGCGTATTGGTTTGAGAGTCTCCTAACAACTAGTAGTCGTAAAGGCTACTGTAGTTGCTGCTGCGGCTACTCGACGAAGAGTTGCTTGAGCCAGTATGTGCCTTAATAGGAACGGTGATGAGTGTCGCGACAAGTAGCGCACCGGCAACACCCATGAGAACCAGCGTCATGAGCTTGCTCATGTTTTTGCCGCGGTAAATCTTGTAGGCGCAGTAACCGATAAAGCCAACGAACCCAAGCCCAAGGAGCTGTGGCAAAAATCGTTGCAAGTACATCTGGCTAATGTCTGCACCCGTACCGATTAACATCAGCGAAGAGATCAAGATGGATACGAGGCTGCTGGCGAGCAAGATGACAGCAAGCGCAAGGATGCCGACGAAGGTATTGGTTACGAATGCGTAGGGTGCACGGTGGACGTATTCGGGTTGCGAGACAATGTCCTTGGTTGTCTTTTTGTACAGCCAAAAAGCAAGGAATGCAAAGACTCCAGCTGCAACGGCGCTTGAAACCGTGCTCGTGTAGAGGTCACTGCCCAGAAGCAACGCTGATCCCAATGATGCCATATACATTCCCATTCCCGTGTTTGACCACATGGCCATCAGATTCGCGATAACACTGCTTGACGCCGTGAGTGCTAGCAGAACCGACACGACGGCACCGAGATACGTGAGAGTAATATGCCCCTGTGGTTTCGTCGATTCACTCATGATAATAACCTCCATTAGAACTTCTGGTTGTATTGTAGCACTTACTACTATACACATGCAAAAATATGCCCGACTTTGCTATACTGGTGCGCAAAGTGGCATACGCATATTAAAGCAGAAAAAAGGAGTCCCCATGGATGATAGTGCAGCAAAATTACCTCGTTCGACAGCAAAAAAGAAACAAGTGACGCGCGAGCGACCACTGTCCCAAGTGAACGCACCTAAGCAAACGCAGCCAGAAGCACGGCGCTCGCGCAAAAAGCTCATTATCAGCATCGTGGCAGGTAGTCTTGTGTTACTTCTGGTGATTGGCGGTGCCGTGGCGTACATATTGCTCAGTGGCCGCCCACCAAAGGCTGAATATCAGAAAGCACTGGATGTAGCAAAAGAGATCAATGCTATAGCCACTAATGAGCTGGTTTATAGTGATGATCAGTCAAAAGCCGACAAAGCGATCCAAAAGCTCGAAGACAAAACCACTGAGCTAGAGAGTCTGAACGTGTGGAAGGATCGGGATGTAAAGTTGGCCTTTGATTTCTATAAGAATAAGGAGCGTCATTTTGTACCTGCACTCAAAGAGTATAACAAGCGTCTGAAGGAAGCGGGAAGTGACAATAGCTACACGGTTGATAGCAAGGACGTCGCTCGCTACTTCTACGCGACTCGACTTACCGATCTGATTGATATCCTTGAGCTCAGAGTTGATATGTATTAGGAGCTATGCGTGGCAATTGAAGTAGCGCCGGACACTCCCCCACTTTTGTTGGCAATCAGTGGTGGTATAGATAGCGTTTGCCTGCTACACATGATGGTAGCCTGGCAGAAGGAAACGCTGATTGTTGCGCATGTCGATCATGGAATACGCCCAGACAGCGCAGCCGATGAACGTTTTGTAAGGGAGCTCGCTAAGCAATATCACTTGCCGTATGTATCGACTCAGCTTTCGCTCGGTCCGAACGCGAGTGAGGAGGAGGCGAGGAATGCCCGCTATGATTTCTTATTTCAGCAAGCGGCTATTCACCGTGCAACGGTCGTGACAGCTCACCACCAAGATGATGCGATAGAGACTATCGCACTAAATCTATGGCGCGGCACTGGCTGGAGGGGGTTGGCAGTACTGAATCGCCCTACTATCTTGCGGCCTTTTATCGAACTCTCAAAGTCGCAGCTGTACTGCTACGCGCTTAAGCATCGACTAGAGTGGGTAGAGGACTCAACCAACGCTAGTAATATTTACCAGAGAAATCGCCTTCGCCGTATGCTCGCATTGCAGGGGAAGAAACTGGACAAAGCTGCGCTGATGAGCTTGCGGGCGAAGCAGATTCAATTGAAGAAAGACGTTGAAAGTGAGGAAAGGCGCTACCATACAACTGATCTCACGTCACGTCATTTTATGATTCAACTTGATACTACTACGGCAGGAGAACTAATGGCAGTGGCAATCGAGCGATTAAGCGGCTATAGACCCACACGACCGCAGGCTGAGGCCGCACTCCTGTTTGTAAAGACAGCCAAGTCGGGATCGTGTCACCAACTAGCAAAGGGGGTGGAAATTGTGTGCAAGACTCGATATTTTGAAGTCCGGGTAGTATAATTGACCAGAGATACTCGCATAAGTTTAATCAGACAGTAAAAAGGATGAGTTAATTCATGGCAAAACCCCCTACAGGTAAAGTAAGTAATTTGGTCCGGCTGGGACTTTTTTGGTCTCTCATGATCCTTGGCGTGTTGACCGTTTGGGCCATCACTTCGCCACACACCGGCATGAAAGATGTTGATATATCTGACGTGATTCGGCGTGCAAATAATGGTGATGTTGCAAAAATCCAAGGTTCGGGCAATGAACTACAAATTACCCTAAAGGGACAGGATAAACCAACCGAAAAATCTTACCTTACTGGTGGTATCAGTACGTTGATCAAAGAAAACAAAGTCGATACGACCAAGACGACGCTCAGTGATTCACCTGCATCTGAGACTGGTAATACACTTTGGAATATTGCGACACTTGTCGTGCCGATTATCTTGATTGCAGCCTTCTTTATGTTCATGATGCGTCAGGCGCAGGGACAAAATAACCAAGCCATGGGCTTTGGAAAGAGTAAGGCAAAACTATACGGTCTTGACAAAGAACGAGTTGTCTTCAGCGATATCGCTGGAAATGACAATGCCAAGCAAGATTTGGAAGAAGTGGTTGATTTTTTGAAACACCCAAAAAAATACGAGAGTCTCGGTGCCAAGATCCCGAAAGGAGTTTTGCTGATAGGTAACCCTGGAACGGGAAAAACAATGCTAGCGCGTGCAGTAGCGGGTGAAGCGAATGTACCGTTCTTTAGTATCTCAGGAAGTGAGTTTGTGGAAATGTTTGTCGGTGTTGGTGCGAGCAGGGTGCGCGATCTGTTCCAAAAAGCCAAAAAGAACGCTCCTTCGATCATCTTTATTGATGAAATTGATGCAGTAGGACGAAAACGTGGCAGCGGTATGGGTGGCGGTCACGATGAGCGTGAGCAAACACTCAATCAAATCCTTGTCGAAATGGATGGATTTGAAACCGGTACAAACGTCATCGTCCTGGCGGCCACTAACCGTGCTGATGTCCTTGACCCGGCGCTTCTCCGTCCTGGTCGCTTCGACCGCCGCACAACCATTAGTTTGCCGGAGCGAAAAGACCGTGAGGCTATCTTGAAAGTACATTTCAAAAATAAGCCCGCTGACGATACGGTAAACCTCGATAAACTTGCAGCAAAGACGGCGGGTTCTTCGGGCGCGGACTTGGCAAACATCGCCAACGAGGCAGCGATTATTGCGGCACGACGCAATGCCAAACGAGTTAGCAATAAAGACCTCACCGAAGCATTTGAAAAGGTTGCTATTGGTCCTGAGCGCAAGGCAAAGGTGATGAACGAGCAAGAAAAAGAGATGACCGCGTATCATGAAGCCGGTCATGCAATTGTCGGGCACGTGCTTCCGGATAGCGATCCTGTCCACAAAGTGACGATCATTCCGCGTGGTGGAACCGGAGGAGTGACGTGGTTTCTACCCCCAGAAGACAAGAGCTATACGAATGTATATGAGTTTAAGGATATCCTCGCTCGTGCTATGGGCGGTCGGGTTGCCGAAAAGCTTATTTATGGAGCCGATGGTGTGACGACCGGAGCGGGGAGTGATCTTCGCAAAGCGACTGAGATTGCACGTGACATGGTGATCGAGCAAGGGATGGGTTCGAAGTTACGTGATCAGGTCTTTCATGAGGACGCCGGTGGCATGGTGTTTGATAAGATTACTCACGAACGTCCGTATAGCGATGCGACGGCCCAACAAATCGATAGTGAAGTAGAAACGCTTATCAAAGAGGCGAGTCATCGTGCCGAGGCGGTGCTCCATGCAAATCGCGATATCCTCGAAAAGCTAAAAGACGCGCTGATTGAGTCTGAAACATTGGAAGAAGACGAGGCAACCAAATTGATGGCAGATGCTACGTTGCCTGCGGAGGCAAAACTCCACTAGGAGTTTGAAAGATGGCCTATGGCACAAAACCGTATGCGCACAATGGTCAATCTTGCCAATCGCAAAATGTCTGTCAAATGGGCTGCAATTTTGCTTGCAAGCTCAACACTCCTCTCGTCACTCCTTGGTCTCTACCGTGATCGTTTATTGAATGGGCTGTACCTCGATAGTTACCGTGTAGGAATCGACGCCTATACTGTTGCATTTACTATTCCTGACTTCATGTTTTTCATCCTTGTTTCCGGAGCGCTCGGCGTGTCATTCATTCCGGTGTTTAACCAGCGGCTTGATACAGGTAACAAGAAATCTGCGTGGGAGTTGAGCTCCTCGATGATCAACTTCATGGCTCTCATCACTCTCGTAGCCAGCATTCTCATTATGATATTCGCCAGTCAGCTGGTGTACATTATTAGTCCAGGACTTGATGAGTCGGGTCATGCGCTAGCGGTCAGTATGATGCGTGTGATTGCGGTCAACCCCTTCCTGTTTGCGATCGCGACGGTGATTGCCAGTATGCAGCAAGCAGTGGGACGCTATATGTTTTATGCGCTTGCACCCACTATCTACAATATAGGGATTATTATCGGTGCGCTGTTCTTTACGAATGGCATTACCATCTTTGGCTATCAAGTCTTTGAAGGCGGAATCATGGGAGTCGCACTTGGGGTGGTACTTGGAGCTATTATGCAGCTTGTCGTAAGTGCTATTGGTCTATTAGGAGTTGGATTTGATTATCACTTTAAGATCAGTTGGAAAAACAAAGGGTTTCGTCAGGTACTGAGGCTGTTGCCGGCACGATCGCTTGATCAGGGGATTGATTATGTCAACGGCTTCGTCGAGACCAATCTTGCATCGCATATGGCTGACGGAACAATCCGTGCGTATCAACAGGCATCGGCACTGTCACTTATGCCGGTAAATCTCATCGGCGTTGCTATTAGCAACGCGGCGTTTCCAAAAATGACTGAACGTCTCAGCCAAGGGAGAAAAGATCTTTTCATGTCAGAGCTGCGTTCTATCCTGCGTGTCATCATATGGTTAGCGCTGCCGACCGCCGCAATCACCTTCTTTGCTCGAGGGTATGTTGTCAACTTTATCAAAAACGGTGGTTTCCCATTGATATCAGGCTTGCTTGGCGTTCTCGTCGTGGCAATTTTGTTTCGGACAATTTACCACATTGCCGCCAGAGCGTTTTATGCACAGCAAGACACCAAGACACCGCTTTACGTGTCAATTTTTTCAATTGGTCTCAACATCATTCTCGCCGTTGTGTTTACGCAAGTATTTGGGTGGGGTGTATATGGTCTCGCATATGCACAGTCACTCATGGCGCTCGTTGAGGTCGTTATCTTGTTTTGTATCATTGGTCGGCGCATGCCGGGGTTTTTCACGCGTGCATTTGTGGGTGCAGTAGGTAAGATGTGTATTGCGACGGGCAGTATGTCACTCGTAACCTACTTTACTGTTACACTATTGCCGCTTCGCAATAATGACCAAAACTTCATATCGACGTTTCCGAAGTTTATGATAATCGCTTTTATCAGCCTCGGTGTCTATGTATGGATAAGTAAACTATTTCGTTTGACTGAAGCCGATCCAGTGGTACGGCGCTTGCGACAGATTTTCTTTGGCTCGGTACGCAGGAAATGAATACTCATAATATTCGTAATTTTTGTATCATCGCCCACATTGACCATGGCAAGTCGACCCTTGCTGATCGCATGATGGAGCTCACTGGGACAGTCACAAAACGCGAGATGAAGAGCCAGCTGCTCGACAGTATGGAACTCGAGCGCGAAAAGGGCATTACGATCAAGCTTGCTCCCGTTAGGATGAAGTGGGAGGGGCATGATCTCAATCTGATCGATACGCCAGGGCACGTCGACTTTAGCTACGAGGTGTCACGGAGTTTACAGGCGTGTGAAGGTGCAATTTTGGTTGTCGATGCAAGTCAGGGAATACAAGCGCAAACGCTCGCAAACGTTTATCTTGCGCTCGAACAAGAACTGGTTATTATACCAGTTCTCAATAAAGTCGATTTGCCGGCGGCCGACGTGACACGAGTTTCCAAGGAGGTGATAAACCTGCTGGGTTGCAACGAATCAGATATTATCAAGATCAGTGCCAAAACCGGTGAAAATGTTGATCAAGTGTTGCGGGCGGTAATAGATCGTGTGCCACCACCGATAGGGTCGGTAGATACTGGGACTCGCGCGCTGATTTTTGATAGTTACTACGATGACTATAGAGGGGTTATTTTATACGTACGCGTTGTTGACGGCGAGATACAAAAAAACGATAAGATCAGTATGCTTGGTACATCTGCGCAGGGCATAGCACTGGAGGTTGGTCACTTGAGTCCGACGATGGTTGCAGATAGCACGCTCTCCACGGGTCAAATCGGCTATATCGTGACTAACCTCAAAACAACGCGTGATGCACGGGTAGGGGATACGATTGTCATCGAAAAACGAGAGTCTCCCGAAACGGTTATTGCACTGCCGGGATATAAACACGTTAAACCATTTGTCTACGCTGGTTTTTTCCCAGTGAGTAACGAGGATTACCAAGACCTTAAAGACGCGATTGAGAAATTGAGTCTGAGCGATAGCGCTCTCCAGTTCGAGCCGGAGAATTCACCGGTTCTCGGCTACGGTGTGCGTATCGGGTTTCTGGGCTTGCTTCATATGGATATCATCCGTGAGCGTCTTGAGCGAGAATATGATCTGGATCTTGTCGTAACAAATCCGAGTACCGACTATCAGGTAACACTGACAAGCGGTGAAGAACTTGACATAAAAAGCGCCAGTAGTCTGCCGGACCCTGCAAAGATTCGTGAAATCCGTGAGCCGTGGATAAAGGGAGAGATTGTCGTCCCACAGGAGTTTGTAGGAACGGTCATCCAGCTAATAGTGACAAAACGTGGTAGACAAACAAATCTGAGCTATATCGACGAAAGAGCGCTTGTCAGTTTTGAGGCACCACTCGCAAACCTTCTGACTGATTTTTATGATCAGCTCAAAAGCGTTACTAGTGGCTATGGCAGTTTTAATTATGAACTTGCCAATTATCGCGTCGAGGACTTGGTGCGCGTTGATTTCTACATTGCAGGAGAAATAGTCGACTCATTGTCAGTGATGGCACACCGCAGCGAGGCTCAGACGCTTGGCAGGGAAGTAGTAGCAAAGCTAAAGGATGTGGTCCCGCGTCAAAGCTTTGAAGTTGCATTGCAAGCAGCTATTGGCGCTCGCTTTATTGCACGCGAAACACTGGGAGCGTATCGCAAGGACGTGACCGGATACCTCTATGGTGGTGACGTAAGCCGAAAAAAGAAGCTGCTCGCCAAACAGGCACGAGGCAAAAAACGCATGAAGCGCTTTGGGAAGGTTGACATCCCCAGCGAAGCCTTTATGGTAATGCTGAAACGTGACTAAGAGTTTGTGGCGCGCCCTAAGAGTGCTCGTAGGATGGCGGCATCGACTTGCTCGATACTAGGAGTGCCATCGATATGAATTAGCACACCCAAGTCGCGATACCTATTGATAACAGGAATAGTAAACTTCTCATAGAGGTCAAGTCGTTTCCTGAGGCCTTCCTCATCATCATCGGTGCGATCTTCGCGTGTACCGTGAATTTTTGCCTCATGAAAACGTTTCCAGGTGGTTGACTCGTCAATATCGAGGAAAATAACTGCTTTAATCTCATGTCCACTTTGCGCAGTAGCGGCCAAAATAGCTTCTTCTTCGCCCTGCATGCGTCCAACGCTACTCAAAAAAAGTGGTTTTCCGGCGAACTCATTACGAGATAGGTATGGTGTGACAATTGCTTTGTACTCCTCGGTAGGAGAGAGTGCACCCGAGTTAATGGCATCGAGGACATGCTGTGGCGTCTGACCATGCCGAAGGATATCGCCTCCACCCAGCACCACTCCACCAAAAATCTCTGCGAGTTTCTCACACTGCGTATCTTTACCGGCATATTGCCGACCAAAGATGTTTATTGAACCAGCCCCTAACCACTTACTGATGAGCGGAATAGCATCTTCAAAATTACTTTTCATATAGACATATCAGTATATCGTGTCTTGGTGAAACCTGCAAAACAATTGAGCGATTGCAATTAGCTAGTGCGCTATTTGCCCTGAGTGGAACGGAGTGTCTATTTATTCTTTGTGTTTTTTCGGCGTAGTTTCACGATAGCGACTATACCAGCAAGAACGAGAACAACCCCTAAGGCTAGGGCGATGTATACATCGGTACCAGTACCAGCCAACCCGTTTCCAGTTGTGCAGGGGTCATTGTTGCTATACGCACTAGTACCGTATGCCTGGCAGTCATAGGTAACGGCAAACCGAACGAGGAATGATAAACTCATAAGTACCATATCTTTCTTGCATTCTTATGCATTACCAGTATAATAATACCTAGGAAAGAATAAATCAAGGGGGAGACCTAGCATAATGCCCACAATTGGACCAATGGAATTAATCGTAATACTTGTCATTCTGCTGCTTTTGTTCGGCGCGAAAAAGCTTCCTGAATTAGCACGTAGCATCGGACAGTCTGCAAAAGAACTCAAGGGTGCCATGAAGGATGATGAAGACAACAAGCCAAAGAGCAAATAATCTTCAAAACGACCATTCCACGACCTTGCCGACTTTCGTAGATCATCTGCGCGAGTTGCAAGGTCGGCTGTTTTCTACAGTGTTCGTATTTATTATGGTTGCAGGAGTAGCTTACCCTTTTTTTGACAAAATCGCTGCGTTCATCATGGCGCCACTCAAGGAGGGTCAGGAGCTCGTCTATCTTACGCCGGGTGGCGCATTCAGCTTCATCATTAAGGTTTGTCTTTATGTCGGGCTGATGGGCTCGCTACCGATCATTATTTTTCATGTTTATCGCTTTATCATGCCTGCGGTAAAGAAAATACATATGCGTACTGCTCTTCAGTATACGCTGGCGTCGATGTTCTTGGCAGTGGCTGGTGCGGCCTTCGCGTATTACGTGAGCCTACCTGCCTCGTTGTACTTCTTGACAAGTTTTGACCTTAATCACATCAATCCAATGCTGACGATTGATTCGTATTTTTCTTTCGTTATGACATATCTCCTGGCGGGGGCCGTCCTGTTTCAGCTGCCACTACTGATGCTAATCATCAACGGTGTGACACCCCTCACGCCAAATAAGCTGATGAATTATCAGAGACACATGATAGTCGGATCATTTGTTGTTGCAGCAGTGATCTCTCCTACACCAGACGCTCTTAATCAAACTTTGCTTGCTTCTCCTATGGTAGTAATGTACCAAATTGGTATCATCACTATATGGCTTCGTAATCGCAAAGCTCGTGTGGCCCCTAGGCAAAACAGTCCAGAGGTTGTGGCCGCGCTCATTCCGGCAAAACTCTCCTCGGGACATTCCCGGGCTACGTTGAATACTACTGATCTTACGGTGAGGCCTGCCTCCCCCAATCAATCGATGTCAAAAGTAGTATTGAGGCCGGCGGCACATAACCCGGATGTGAAACTAATCGACGGTTTTCGACGTCAATATCAACACCGGCCTGAGCCATCCCAACATCGTCAGTTTGTAGTTCCGACAAGAGCTGTGCCTAGTCTCCAGCGAGAACTCAGCACAGTTACTATTTTGCAAAGCAGCAGGAATCGATCAGTCGACGGGATTATTTCACCGACTCGCCACCTTCTCTCTAGACCCGGATAGAAGAAAATAATATAAATTGCACTTGTATTTATGCGCTTATGGCTATATAATAGTGGCTATAGAAATACTGGATAAAAATAAAAAAAGGAAAAAAATGAAAATTCCACAATCCGTCAATGCACTGCTTGAGAAACCAATGGATCGTCGAGATTTTCTCAAACATATTGCAATCGGTCTCTTGCTCGCAAGTGGAGCCAGCTCCATTATACGATCACTTGGACAATTGTCGACAACCGGTAAACAGGTGTCTGCAGCTGGGTATGGTGCAAGTGTGTACGGTGGCAAGTCCTTGGGCGTTTAGTTCATAGGGTATGGTTGATGCACCTCAATATTGATAATATATAGTAAGATGTGTGGATTCTGGGGCGAGGGTCTTTGCATTGAGTTACCGTATGCGGTATAATGCAGTAAACGAATAGTTCAGATTCGAACTAAGGGAGGAATGGGTATGCCACGATTACCAATACCTGGGGGTGACACTGGAAGCTGGGGAGATATACTAAACCAGTTCCTACTCCAGGCGCACAATGTAGACGGAGGGCTTAAAGACGGGTCTGTGACCTCATCAACGCTCGCACCCCAGGCAATTACGAGTGGCAAGATTGCCGATGATACCATTGTTGAGTCGCAACTTGCACCCGCTGTTCGAACGAAGCTCAATACGGTAGCCGGAGATCCGCCGGTGGGCGGCGATGTATCGGGTACCGTAAGTAATATTCAGATTGAAACAGGTGTAGTGGGCACCCCGGAACTGGCAGATGGAAGTATTACCTCATCTAAGCTGACGCCTGGTGCGGTGACAAATGCCGTTCTTGCGGGTAACTCAGTGAGCGAGGACAAGCTTAACATTGCTAATAGCCCCGCAACTAATAACCTGCTGTCATGGAATGGTGTCGATCTTGAGTGGGCCGCACCGAGCGCCGTAAGCACCGCACTTGATGACCTTAGTGATGTGACGGCTGTCGGCCCTGCAAACGGTGATGTTCTTACCTACCAATCGGGCACAGGAACCTGGGTGCCAGCTGCCGGGAGTGCCGGAACGACGACCGATCACGGTCTGCTGACGGGTCTCGGAGATGATGATCATCCGCAGTATCTTAACACTGTCCGAGGCGATGTCCGCTACTATACGCAAACGCAGATTAATACCCAGATGGCAGGCAAGATCAACACGACTGCGCGCGGTGCCGCTAACGGTGTAGCCTCACTTGACGCTACCGGCAAAGTGCCTTCTGCCCAATTGCCCACTGTTGCCGACCCCACTATGGGCGGTGATCTAAGTGGTACGGCGAGCAATGCTCAGCTTGCCGCTGGTGTTGTTGGTGCGGCAGAGTTGGCGACCAATGCCGTGACAACAATTAAGATTACTGACGGTAATGTCACCCTAGTGAAGCTAGCAGCCAACAGTGTTGATGGTACTAAGATCGTCGATAGTAGTGTGGGTAGTTCCGAGCTTGCGGATGCTAGTGTGACGACCGCAAAACTCGTGGATGTTAATGTGACGACCGCGAAGCTGGCCGATTCGAGTGTCACGAACGCCAAGATTGCCAATGATGCGGTAACAGAGGCAAAAATTGCTACTCCCGTTGCGCCATCATCTAACCAAGTTTTGTCATGGAATGGAACGAGTTTGGCGTGGGCAAGCCAGAGCGCTGGTTTTGCTGATCCAACCACGACTAAGGGTGATCTGATCATCAGAAACACGAGTGGCACAACGCGTCTTGGAGTAGGCACCAACAACTATGTGCTGACCGCGGACAGTGCTCAGGCAACTGGCGTAAAGTGGGCACCGGTTAGTGCGAGCCTATCGTGGAACTATCTGTACCCAACAAGTGGCACAGTTGCTACGGCGAGCGGAGACTGGGTTATTGCTAATCCAAGCGGCGGCTCGGTCACTGTTCAGCTGCCCGCACCGGTTTCGGGTGGTCGGGTACGCGTGAAAAGAGCTGCCAACGCAGGTAACTCAATTTTGATCACAACACCGAATGGGGGATCACTTGACGGCGGTGAGCCAACTCAGGCAACACTCAATGCGGGCTGGTCGAGTGCCGATTATGAGAGCGATGGAACAAACTGGTATGTGGTGTAGGCTAATGCAGAAGAGGAGTGAATAGCCATGGGGAGCCCAGGAGTTGGTGGTACAATTAACGCAGCCTCAGACACAAGTCTGAGTAATCCGGTCACAGATGACCTATTTATCAGGCAGGGTGCGTACTGGGCAAACGTACCTGTCATTAATAAAGCAGCAGCGGTTGATCGGGGTGGACTTGAAAAAGTCGTCACTGCGAGTGCTTCGGGTACGTACTCGATCAATGTTACGAATGGAAATGTATTCTTTGTGACACTGACGGGAACGGGTACCGGTGTCACGTTTTCATTTGCGGCTCTCGGATCAAATCCTGGTCGTGCAGTCTCGTGTACGTTGTATGTCAAGCAGGGCACAACGCTGAAGGCGGTGACGTGGCCCTCAAGCACGACACTGAAATGGGCTAGTGGGGTAGCGCCTGCGCTTACGCAGATTGCAAATAAAGTAGACATTTTTGTGTTCGAGACAGTTGATGGCGGTACGACGTGGTATGGTTCGCTCGTCGGCAACAATTTTTAGGTTAGCTTGGCGTGGATTTGCCGTAGTGTAATGTATATCGCCTGTGTACGTTTGAGCCAGCATGTCCTATTGAAAGATCGGTAGTTACGGTCGTGCAAACGTTTGTGTGTACAGCGTGCTGCCGGCAACACAACTAGTTGACTGGCTGCCAGTGTCCGCCCCGCATATCATCGCCAGTGTCAGGCTATGGGCTTGAGCGTCGTAGTCCAGCGTGGTAAAGCCGAGGTGTTTCATGCGGAAGGCAGAGCCGGCCACAGGAGTTTGGAAGTTGATCAGACCTTGGCCACCACCGCCGTTGACGAGATGGGTGACACCGTAGTAGTTCGGAATTGCTTCGAGGTTGTGGCGGTGCTGAGCGATGTTGAGGACGTATTTGCCACCTGCTCGTGCGCTTGGGCTAAAGGTGTTGCCGAGTGTACTAAAGACAGAGGTGTAGCCGCTTGGTGGTGTCCATCCAGTGCTGCTGACGGCAGGCCGGTGTCCGTACGTGACGATAAAGTCGATGTCTGGGTTATCTTGGGCTTGTTGCATAAGCGGCGTCACTTTTGTTTGCCAGTCCGTGATGGCACCAGGCCATGTTTCAGGGTAGCTGATAAACAGAACGCGGCCAGCGACAAACCAACCCCAGTCTTTACCGTAGCAGGTGTTGACAGTGCTGCCCACTTCGCTTCCGCAGCCAGGGTTAGACGTATTTGTCAGCGTGTCGTCGGGCACAATTTGGGCGTTCGGGATAAATGAACGGCCTTTGTAGTTTGCGAGCGTGTCCTGGGGCGTGCCAGCTGGCGCATTTGAGGTTGGTTTGCCGTATTCGTGATTGCCCCACACCGGCATAAAGGCGGCTTGTCGAGAAAGTGGTTCAAGGTCGAGATAGAATTGATGAACGGCTGGAACGCCACATTCGTTAGCAATTGCCATGTCTCCGCCGTGAATCATGAAGTAGGGCTGTTGATCGCGGATAAGCTGGTTCATGGTTGATTGGTACGTGCGGCAGGTTGAGGCGATGGTATCGCCGACGCTCACGACCTTGAAGCTGTCAGTCGTACTTGGCGCGGCGCGGAACGTCGTGTCGGCACCGCTCTCGCCGATCTTGTAGTGATAGGTTGCCCCTGGTACGAGTCCGGTGATCGATGCTTCCATAAATGGGCCGGCGATATCGACTGGTGTGACGGTGCTTTGGGTAGCAGCGACGACATTGCCATAGCCACTGTCAACACCGTAAAACAACTGATTTTCGCTGCCGCGCCAGCTGAACACAACGCTGTCCGGTGTATTACCAAAGGCGTATTTGATCTCGTCGACTGCTGTAGTCGGCGGCTCAACAACTATGGTACCAAGTTCGTTTGTAAGGCATGATTCAACTTCCGCCGATGTCGCGCCTGAACAGTAAGAGACTGCCGAGACAGTTCCGGTAAATTGATCGGTGTTGCTTGCCTGTGTGCCCAATGGGTACTTGTTGGCGACACTGAGATAGGTTGTCGATTGGATAAGGCCTGTTTTCGGGATTGAGAACGTGTCGGTTATTGCCTGGTTGCCATTGACTGGATCAAGTCGTACGGTTTTCATTGTCAGGTTTGCCTGGCCGCTCGCAGGATCGGCGGCCTTGAGACAGTAGACTTGGTAGGCTTGGCCAGCTTGCAGCGCCTGGCTGCCCGTCACCGCGTAGGTTTTAGCAGGTGTCGCCGTACCGGCGATACGGCATTCGGGGAAAACCTGGGTTTGACTGACGCTACACTTACTTAGTTGAATCTTTACCTGGCTGGTGCTGCTCGCAAAACGACCTATCTGGGTAATGTTGACCGAATCAGGATAGCACGTGGCTCCTTCTGGTAGCTGGTAGGTGAATTCGGCAACGTTACCAATGGCCTGGGTTGCTGGAATGTTGAGCGTATAACCTGATGTAGGTTTTGCATAGCCCACCGATCGTTTAGACACTAGATCTCCCGCGAAATTAATACCAGTAGCCGTGCTTGACCAGTCGCCACTGAGCTGAAGCGATACGGAAGAATTGGTATTTGCGGTATTGGTGATGACCGCGCTAGCGTCGCGAAGATTGTAGGTGTACAGGCTCCCAGCCGAGGCTGCTCGAGAAGAATCCCACGATGTCACGACACCAGCAATCAATGTAATGATGAGTAAAAAAAATACTTTTGTTTTGTTGGCTTGAAACATGTCGTGTACGCTCCCATTGAATATTATTTTTATTATAGCACATAGTATAAAATAATCAACCCTAGCGCTCTTCTTGGCAAGTAGAGTGTATGATAGAAGTATGAGCATTGCATCTCGTCGCTTGTTCAGGACACAGTACGGTGGATATAATTTCCCCGCTACTTACGTCGGCTATGATGTTAGCAATAACGGAATAGATTGGTCGAAAGTGCATTGGGATACTGGTCGGGTAAGCCTGGTTGTTAATGCAACCGACCAGATTGTGACGGCCGGCAATAAGACTGATTGGGAGCAATTCCACACACCGAATGACGCTCGGCTTGCGTACGCATCGCGCTTCGGTTCTGCATCATATTTCATGAAGTTTTACGATTTTGGAAACGGAATTGCGACGGCGCTCAATATGTATAAAAACAATGGCGGTGGTGCCAAATGGCCAGTATTGTGTCATAAAAAATGGAATTTGGCTGATCCCACCCAGGACATAGTCGATTTCAACGCCGCTCTGTCGTACTTTGGTGGCCTCAACCGGCCGTGGGTCGTGGTTTATTTCCAAGAACCTCAGTATTATGGCCATACCGGCGTGGCAGAGGCACAGCCCTCGTATTATTGTGACGTGTATGCTGCCATGGATGCCGCACGGTCAGCGCACCCCTACGGTGACCTATGCTATTTGATGAAAAATCTTTTCTGGCCAAATCGCACTCCGATTGATGACCAATATTTATGGCCGGGCTATGACGGCGGCCAGCGTTTTGAGAGGATGTTTATCGGTGCAGATATTTATTCCGATGAGAGAAGACCGGTACCCATGACCGGACCAGAGTTGTGCGGCATGTTGGTCGAATGGGCACAGGCGACGGGGCTTCAGCCGGTGGTGCCAGAGTTTGCGATTGCCCAAAACTATGGCGTGGTTAAGGGAAATGACACCGACGTGATTGGCACGATGATGACGGGGGCCGAGCATGCTGCCGCTATCAAAGATATTGTTGACTATTGTCGGGCATATCGATTTGGCTGGATAAACTACTGGAACCCCAACAGCGATTGCTCGGTGACGAATACCGGCTATGCTCGCTGGGAATTGCAAACCGCAGAAACGATTGCCTACTGGTCGGGGCAGATGGACTTCAATCCAGTGCTGTAGCGTGGTATCGAACTGTGTGTGAACTAAGTGTCTCATAGCGAGCAAGTTATCAAAGCGCTCACTAACTCAATAGTTCCGAGGTACCCGTGATTGTCGTGAGCGCCGAGAACGGGTATACTTAAGTGTATGTTTACGAGGCGTTTACAACGCGTAAGTTATACGGGTGGAGCCTCAGTGTCACCGATGTCGTTTACCAGCGCTTTTCCGGGTGGCGGTGGACAAGCAGCGACTGATGTCTCGCCATTTGACAAGGACCTGACAGCGTCGGCTACGGATACGGGGTGGGTTCGGATCAGTAGTGACGGCATGGCCACGAGCTATCTGCACTCGCTCGGGTTAAATCACACGAGAGCACGTCAGGCGGACGGTGTAAAATTTTCCCGCATAGTTAGGGGTAGACTTTTTATGACCTGTGGTGATGGTACTGCTGCGGCTAGTGGCGTGTACGTTGCGGAAAATGTCGATAGTTCTGCGGCAGCAACTGCTTGGAAGCGTCTTGACGGCGTTGCTTCACCTACAACCCTAGTATTTAACGGTGGGAATAACACCAATCTATCACCGTCGCAAGGGGCGCCCAACGGCATATACCCTCGGCACTACGGAAGAACGATTGAAATCGACGAAACAACAGTGCCTGGCTATACATTTATCCATGTCGCGACCGTAACGGATGGTGCTTGGCGTATCAAGATGCGCAACAGCGACCTTACTGCTGTTGAACAGGTTCAGTATGGTGGCACGGCGGGTATATATATCAAGTGTCTGCAGATGGCATGCTATGCACCAAATGACAGCGCGAATAACTATAGCAGGATCATTATCTCGACGTACGATTCAAATAGTCCCATAAAACCACGGCTTTGTACGAATGCCAACGATACCGCAGCAAGCCCGACGCTGAGCACGACAACTATCACCGGAGCACCCTCGAACGTTGAGGCGATGGCATATATTCAAGCTTCCACAGTCGGCGCGCAAGCGGTTACGGTTATGTGTGCGGCTGGCTACGTAGGGTTTTCCATCAACGCGTTTTCCGCCTCTGCGAGCGCCATTGGTTTGACGAATGTTGCGGCAGCGAGCGGGGCGCCCTCCATCGGCCAAAATTGGTTTTCTGGGGGTGTAACTAACAACGGTGCGACGTGTGTTCTCCTGGTCGGCACATGGGATATTGACACGGTGTGGCGAGGAACGTGGAGCGCGGCGTCGGTGACGCCATGGACAGATGTAACGTGGACAGTCCAGTCTGGGGCAAATGCATGGACCGAGCAAATCCTTGGACAGGCTGGCGCTGCGCATAGGTATTGGTTGCCCGGCGCAAATACACCAGGTCTAAACAATACGGCCGCCGTTTCTGCATTTAGCACCGCAAAGACGGATCCGAGTCGTCTGTTTGCCAGCTCTCGCGGTATTACGTATGTTAGTAATGATTATGGTGCGACTTGGAGCCCAACGCGTATTTTTGGCTCAGCCGACCACTCGAGCGTTTACTGGTTTCGTGGTTCCGGCCGAACGAGCATCATGACAACAACGTGTGGCGATTGGCCATTGGCACGTACGCTAGACGCGTTTAGCTCGGAAGGCTTGGGTATACTGAACGCGACACTGTCCCATCCATTGAACACCAACATTTCATTTGAAGATATGAAAACGGGTGAATGTTTTATAGGGGGTGGCGCAACATCTGGCACGACCTCGCCACCGGTCAGTGATGCCAATTCACTCTTTGGTTTATCGTATGCTCGCCTTATCTCAAGTACTGCATCGAGCTCGACAGATCTTACGGACTATAATCTCAATACCGGCGCCGGCGCATCTACGGCGGTGGGCCAACCGTCCTGCGGGGTGTGTGTATATAACAACGGTGGTGCCGGATCGACAAGAACCCTTATTGTCGGCACCCAGGGCGCCAAGGGCATGTGGTGGACAAACGATGATGGCGTTGCCTGGCATCAGGTTGTGGCTGCAAGTGACACGGTTGATCCCTTTACTACTGCAACATCGTATGAGAATGCTCAGATGTGGGCCGATCAAAGTCGCAACGTCGTCTACGTCATGGACCGTTCAACGAGTCGCGTCTGGCGGGTTACGATTTCTGGGACAGGTACGGTCAGTACGGCAACCTGTATATTTATGGATAGCTGGGCTTACACTGTTGGCAAAGATGGCTGTGGATACATTGACATTGATACGGCAAATAATCGTCTCTGGATAGCAACTGCTAACGGCGTGTGGTATATGGACAATGCCTCAACCGCGCCGAATAATGTCAACACCGTTAACGCTGTTGATACCACATTTGCATCAAAATATCCTGGTGAGATTCCTGGTCCTATGGCGTGGTTACCATACGATGGCTCCGTTGTTGTTGGGACAATCGGTATGTCTGGTACCGCAAACAACAACGTCTATCCGTTGAACGGCTGTGAGGGTCCGCGCTTTCTGCATGTCACTGGCCCAACGCTTGCGGCTTCATGGGCGCCCGGCGCTACTGAGGATTGGGCCTCAGTTTACGATCGAGGGTATAGGCTCGGCTTCCAGGCGCCGCACGGTATGGCACGAAATTACGACGGTACAGTCATCGCTGTTACTCAACAAGGCAGCGGCGTTGGCTTATGGAAAACTGGCTAGATCATAGCAGGGCAGTTTTTCAGGATGCTTTACATGTTCTGGCGTATGTGGTTTCATAGTGGTAGCTAAAGGAGGGGATATGAATATAAAACGTTACCAGTGGGTGGGGCTACTGGCGGGCGTGCCATTGTTTTCAGGTGCATGGTTAAGTGCGCTGTATCACACGCCGTGGTGGGGTATAGGCGGTGTGATTTTCACGGCGTGGGGGCTTTACGTTGCCAACCAAGTGGAGCGTCGAGCGGACAATCAGACACAGGCTCGGCGGGGGATTGTGGCCGGCTTGCTGGCTGGGGTAGTGGCGCGGGGGCTCGGATATTTTGTTGCCCTTGCCAGCGGACTGTCGGCAACGCTTGCCTGGCAGGACGTTCGTGATCTATTTCGTATCGTTATTGCCGGAGACCTCTTAGCATCTCTGACGCTGATTGCACTGGTAGGAGGGTTGGGAGTGCTAATGGCGGTTCTCGAACCCGATGCCAAGAAACCGTCGACTACTAAGGGCAAAAGGGGGTAACTACTATGACTGAAAAAAATGTTTTTCGTGCCGCGCTTATCACTCTTGGCTCAACATTTGCTGTGCCGGTAGTTGTTGCCACGACTGGTCTCGGCATGACTGGGGGCCTATCGGCAAGCGACTCTGTCAAGTCATATATAGCTTCTGCCCACGCACAAGCTACGGCTTCGCAGTCACAGGGCAAGGGAGACACCACACAATCAGGCGCATCTCATTCATCTTCGACGCCTAGCGATGATCAGAAATCTGCATCGACAGCCGCACCCGCTGCGGTTGGGGCAAAAGCAGCCAGTACTTACACTGTCAAAGCGGGCGACACGTATGGATGTATCGCCGAACAGTACTACGGCAGCTATGAACAATGGCCAAAAGTCTACGCCGTCAATAGTATGTATCCAGGGTATGAAGAGTACCACCTCAACGTCGGTGCCGTTGTACAATTACCAGCCATCTCTAGCGGTGAGGTGTTGCCGCAGACCAGACTGTGCCGTTAGGCAGGGTTATCAATTTGGCGCACAGCTGTAACCGCTTAATCGTTGGGAGAGATTCTCGATTTATCTCACCGTGAATGAGTTGAGAAAAGCAATACGTTATAATAAGTAGCAATGGCAATTGCATCACGGCGACTACAGAGGGCAGCACGGACAGCGGGCGGGAGTATACCGTCGAGTTACTCGTTTGCGAGCTCGGGCATTGGTGGTGGCGGGTTCCAAAATGCGGTCGCAGTCAGCCCGTTTGTACGTGCTGGTGATGGGGTGCGGCCCTACATACTTGCGGCAGATATCTCAGGCATTCATTATAGCGACGACAAAGGTCAGTCGTGGCAGCCGGTCGGCAATGTTGGGTCGAACATGGCGGCGGTGATGTGGTCAGACACGACACCAGGTGAGTGTTTTGCAGCAGCTGACCAAGGGCTGTACCGTAGTACAAACTGGGGCGTGACGTGGTCTGGTATAAGTGAGCCTGCAAATTACGATCAAGACGCCAACGGTGCAAATCTCCCGCGTCGTCTCTATGGTGTTGAACTGCCACGACCAACTGGTAACATGATGGCACAAGACAACAGTGGCGCGACCAAATATCTATGGGTAGGCACCGCCACCCAGGGTGTGCAGTGCCGTGACAGCGGTACATGGATTACTTCAACAGCACTTTCGGGTAAAAGCGTTCGGGCAATCGCGTCTGATCCAAATAATCCCGATGTTCTTTACGCAGCCGTTTCTGACGACGGCGACAGCGCGTCGAGTGGTGTTTACCGCAGTACCAATGCGCGAGGCGCCATGACGTTTACAAAAATGGCCGACTATCCGCCGACGGCGAGTTCGAGTACGGTACAGTACGTGGAAGACTTATTTATGCTTGATGACGGCGGCACGTCTCGGCTCTACGTTGCGGGACTTCATTCGGGTATATTTCGCTACAGCGGCGGGACATGGACAGCCTTAAACAATGGTATCGATACTGGTACGGCTTCGAGTGATCCAAAATGGGTCTCTGTCACCGGGTATAAATCGGGCGCCAATATCATCCTCTACGCCGGCGCGGTGCAGGGAGTGCAGGATAACACTGTGCCAAAGCGGCGCAAAGATATCATGCGCTCGGCTGACGGTGGTGCAAACTGGACGGCTATCTCGATTACGGGCAACTCAACCGTTGATTATACCGTCTATGGCATGGCGCTTCTGTCGTGGTTCCGTAACGAATCGTACCAAAACTTCGCCCAGACGCTGCAGTGGTGTGCGGCGCACCTCGCGGTGGATCCTGACAGAACTGACCAGTTAGTCGTTGCTGGGCGTGGTGGTGCGTGGGTGGGGACGCTGGCGACAGGTTCGTGGACGTGGCAGCCGGCGCACAATGGCTTGATGGTCACCGTCAACAAAAATGTCGCAACCGACCCGCTCGTCGCAAGCCACGTTGCCTGGTCCAACGGCGACCACGTGTGTCTCACCTCAGTTGATCACGGTACCACTATCTGGCAGCATCCTGCAGACTTCCCGGTCGGAGTGTCGGACATAAAAGGCGATGTAGTCGCTTTTGACCCGGTCGATGGCACGCTGTTTCTTACGACCAGCCCGCGCAACAATAACAACAACGTTGGTGCCATTGCCAGCAACACCAGTCCGTACAGTGGCGGCACGTGGGTCGATGAGAACTTGCCCGTGTACAATGACGCACCTGGGCTGACGGTTGGGCGCAACGCGTCAAATCAACGCGTCGTCCTCGTGACAATTGCCGGCAGTGGTGGCAACCCGGTGGGTGGTCTCTGGCGCAAAGTCGCAAGTGGCAGCTGGACGCAAATAACGGGCGGCCCGTTTTCGTCAACCAACATCAACAACGCGAGCTTTTCGTGGCATGGGTCTCGGGTATATGCTCATGGTGACAGTGGTACGGGCCTATGGCGTTCACATGACGCCGGCATCAACTGGACCATGATTCATACTGCCAATGCCGAATACGAAACCTGGGATTCGGTGCGAGCCGACCCAATTAACCCGGCCTATGTTTACCTCCGCAGTACCGCCGGTGTCTTCTACCGTATCAAAAATGCCGATACAGCTACCTCAACTGCCAATGCCATCGTCGATCAGCCGCTGTCAGGCGTCACTGTTGGGCCACTCGCTATGAGTCCAGAAGGGTGGTTGTTCGCCCATGATACATCAGGTAAGCTGTGGCGTTGTCTCGACCCTCGCGCTGCGACACCAGTATTCACTGAAGTTGGCGATGCGTTTTACACCGCCGCGTGCGCCTCGACCCGCACACTTGGCGTTGGGCTAGACGGGTACATCTACACTGGCGACAGCGGTCGTGGTGCCGCAGTCGGTGCGCCAGTGTAGTTGTGCATAGTGGTCTCGACAAGTATTGCGTGCTTGACGCTTATGGTATAATAAACCAAGAATACAATAACAGGAGGATGGCACGTATGGTTCGCTTACCGCAACCTGGAGGAGATGCTGGCAACTGGGGCACGATATTGAATGAATATCTTGGCCAGGTACATAATTCGGATGGTACATTGAAACCAGGTGTTGTGACCGCGCAGCATCTTGCGCCAGACGCTGTGGGCAGTAGCGCCATAGCTGGTGGTGCGGTTGGTGCGGCCGCGCTCAACACTGTGGGCGGTACAGATGGGCAGCTCCTCACGCTTGATTCTTTGGCACCTGGTGGATTCCGGTGGTCTACTGTCAGCGAAGGCTCGTCTAACCCAACTGGTCCGGCTGGCGGTGATCTCGCCGGCACCTACCCAAACCCCACGGTGCCAGGCCTTGCGAACAAGGCGGATGTAGTGCACACGCATACTAGCAGTGCGATTTCTGATTTCACTGAGGCGACGCAAGATGTGATGAATGCAACTTTGGTCGCCGGGACAAACGTGACGCTGACATATAACGATCCAGCGAACACGCTCACGATTGCTGCTACGCCAGGTGCGGGTGTCACCGACTTATCAACTACTACTACGGCCAACGATATCACGATAGTCAGTAGCACGGGCAACGACGCCACTGTACTGGCCGCCACCGTCATCGATGCTGGCGTGATGACTGCTGCCGATAAATCGAAGTTGAATGGGGTTGCGACGGGGGCAACAGCCAATAGTAGTGACGCCACACTGCTCAATCGCGCAAACCATACCGGTTCGCAGGCTATTGCGACTGTTTCTGGCCTCCAGACGGCATTGGATGGCAAGGAGCCGATTATCACTGCTGGTACCACGGGTCAGTACTACCGCGGCGACAAGTCTTGGCAGGCGCTTGATAAAACGGCCGTTGGTCTAGCTAATGTCGATAATACTTCTGATGCGAACAAGCCGATCTCATCTGCGACTCAGACTGCGCTCAACGCCAAAGCGGCTACATCGACCACGGTGAGCGGCACTCAATCGATAACAGGCGGCGGCGACTTGTCGGCGAATCGAACAGTGTCGCTAGTGGGAGATGCCGCCACGCCCGGCAACGACAAATATTACGGCACCGATGGTACCGGATCCAGGGGCTATTTCAGCCTACCGGCAACTGCCCCTGATGCTACGACGACTTCAAAAGGCATCGTGCAGCTCGCTGGTGATCTGTCTGGTACGGCCGCGCTTCCAACCGTGCCGAACAAGGTTGATAAAAATGTGACAATCACGTCGAATGGGCCCAGCCAGGGTTGGTGGCAGAAATTACATATTAATTATACTGCGCTCACTAGTGATAATGAGCCGTTATTTGTACAGTCAAGCGCCAGTGGCTCGCCAGTTCGCGTATTTTGGCTGAATGAGAATGGTGTCCCCAGGGCAGCGGCATCAAAACAAGGTGAAGTACCGCTCAAGGTAAACGGATTGCAGTCGGGGGGTCAGGTCGCTAATTTGACCGAATGGAACGACCGCTATGGTGGATCTGGGCGAGTGGTATATGCGTTAGATAAAGACGGCTTACCAGTGATTGGTCTTGCTGGTGGCTCGACAACTCCTGGTGCGCACACTATTGTACTTGCGGCTGCCGACCCCGTACCGACAGGCTTGCCCGCGGGCACTGTAATTGTCCGGAAGGCCTAGCCAGTGGCCATTTTACGTAACGCACATTTTGATGCTCTGACCTCAGGGACGATTACAACAGCCAACGAAACCGGTATTAATGCGACACTCGGTACGGCACCGACATTCTCAGGAGCCGACGCTTTTTTTGGTCAAGCGGCGCTTTTGACCGCTGCTGCTGTGCAATCGTCGGTACGCCAGGACTTGCCGACACCGTTAGGTCTGGGCTACTGGCGCGGCTATGTAAAACGTGTAGGCACGAATACCGCAAATGGTGTCTTTGCGGGTGCGCGGGATAGCGGGGGCACACTGTGTGCCACACTTGCCATCAATGCATCTGGCAATATCTTACTGCGAGATGGCACGGCAGCGGTCGCAACCTCAACCTTTGCGCTTGGGGTCGGCCAATCAATGCGCTGCGAATGGACAGTGAATCGTGCCGGTACTGTACAGTCGGTCGGTATTTATCACGGCGCCAATATTAATGGTACAACGGCAGACGAGACTCTGAGTGGAGCTTGTACGGCGGCAACGTCTCCCGTGTACAATTTTGTCAGTGGTCTGGTATCGGCAGCCGCCAGTGCGCAGCACGTGCTCGATGAGGTAGCGATTGGTGATGCGCCTATCGGGCCATTTGTACCGTCTCCGCCGACAGTTACCGTGTGGGATGGCGCTACGGAAGTTGCCGCGACAGTTACCGTGTGGGATGGCGCTACGGAAGTTGCCGCGAGTATTGATTCGGTTGCGCCATAGTACCTAGTGTGAAAACCACACCAGCCCTACACAGGAGATTGGCACTCACATTGATAGAGTGCTAGCAGTGTGGTATACTCTTGGTATGCAACTTACAAGACGTCAAGAAGCAATTCTAGGAACGATCATTGAGCAGTATGCTGAAATCGCAGTACCCGTTGGCAGCATCACGCTTGCTAAGCTTTTTGCTGTGAGTAGCGCAACGATTCGCAGTGAGATGGCAAGGCTGGAGGAATTGGGACTCATCGCTGCGCCGCACACGAGCGCCGGTCGTGTGCCAACCGATAGGGGGTATCGACTCTACGTCAATAGTATTACCGATGCCCAGATGAGCGAGCTACCGAGTAGTGTTGATCGCAGTGCGAGAGCGATTGAAGCACACGTCAATGCGCAGGCTTCACATGCTGATCGGGCGATCCGCAGCGCAGTTGATAGCCTTGTTGAACTTACGGGAAATCTCGGCTTTGCGACCATCGGCACCCAGCTGTACATGAACGGAATGGGCAATTTGTTTAGTCAGCCAGAATTTGCGGAGGGCCGGCATGTGCAGGCGGTGGCTCGATTACTCGACAATATTGAACCATGGCTTCGTGAGGCCTCGCCGAACCAACCCCTCAATGTGTTTATCGGTGGTGAAAACCCTATCGGTAAAACCAGCGGTGCGACCCTAATTATTAGTAAGTTTCGCTCGCCCTATAGTGACAAAAGCTATATCGGTGTTATTGGTCCGACCAGGCAAAACTACGCTCGTACCATGACACTAGTGAAGCGAACGGGCGCTATGCTCGAGGACATTCTCTAGCTACACAATTCACACCGACTATACGAACTAATGCCAATAGGAGACTGACATGACACTAAAGAAGAGTATACAAGATACAAAAGTACAGGAACTGACTGCTGATCTGCAGCGAGTTCATGCTGATTTTCAGAACTACCGCAAACGTGTTGACGCTGGGAGGGCGCAGGCGACTAAACAGGGAGAGCTAACCGCCATCAAGAAGCTGTTGCCTGTTATTGACACGATTGAGCGAGCGACCGCGCATATTCCGCCTGAACTAATTGAGAATCAGTGGGTTCAGGGTGTAGCGGGCCTGACGAAGTTGCTTGAAAAGACCTTGACTGATATGGGCGTGACACGTATAGGGGCTGGTCCAGGGACAACTTTTGATCCGGCACTTCACCAGGCGATTCAGTTTGATGAGGAATCGACAGGCGAGCAAGAGATAATCACCGAGGAGCTTCAGGCGGGCTATCTCTACAAGGACATTCCCTTGCGACACGCGATGGTCAACGTGAAGCGCACCTAGTTGTAGTTGTTTTCCTTATCTGATATATTGTTAACACGAGCAGTATATAAGGAGATTTCTTTAATTATGGCAAGATTGCCGCAACCCGGGGGAGATTCGGGAAGCTGGGGCGCTATCCTCAACGAGTTTCTGTCACAAGTTCACAATACGGACGGAACACTCAAGCCAAGCGTTGTAAAAAGTGAAAACTTGGCACCGAATGCGGTAAGCGCGACGAGTCTCATTACAGTTACGGGCGGCAGCGATGGTCAGGTATTGACACTCGATTCGTCGGCACCAGGTGGTTTAGGTGGGCCAGCGCTGGCACGCTTACACAAGTTAACGCCGACTGGGCTGCGGGGAGTGGTGTAGCGCAAATCCTCAATAAGCCAACACTGAGTACCGTTGCAACCTCTGGTAGCTACACTGACCTACTCAGCAAACCGACGCTCAGCACGGTGGCAACTTCTGGTAGCTACGCTGATCTCTCGAACAAGCCGACTATCCCTACGGCGCTTGCGCAGCTATCGGACGTAAACGCGGCGGGAGCTGCTGACGCGCAGGTACTTTCCTATGATCAGGCAAGCGGGGAGTGGATCGCCGCCACCGTCTCGAGCACTACAGTAACAGATGCAACTACAAGTGTAAAAGGCATTGTTCGGCTTGCCGGTGATCTTTCTGGTACCGCCGCTGCGCCGACCGTTGCAAAAGTCCAGGGCGTGACAATGCCGACCGTTGCACCATCTGCTGGACAGGTATTGACGGCAACCGACACAACAACGGCAGGCTGGAGCACTCCGGCAAGCGCACCCGTTTCGAGTGTTGCCGGCAAGACAGGTGCCGTCACCCTGCAGCTTGGCTCTGATATCGCAGATGTAACGGTGAGTACGCCTTCCAATAACCAGGTGCTGTCGTACGATGGTGCGACGAGCAAGTGGAAAAATGTAACTCCTGTAACTGGTTTCTCCGATCCGACAACAACCAAGGGTGATTTGATCGTACACGGTGCCTCTACGACACGGCAACCTGTCGGTAGCGACGGGCAAGTACTCACAGCTGACTCATCGCAGACGACAGGCCTGCGCTGGGTTGCGCCTGCGGCCAGTGGTGAGACGAATACCTCAGCAAACATTGGTACAGTTGGCGTTGGTGTATACAAGCAAAAGACAGGTGTTAACTTTGAGTTTAAGAAAATACAGGCTGGATCTTCGAAGCTAAGCGTCACAGATAATGTTGCTAATGACACCGTAGCTCTCGATGTCGTCACCGCAAATCTCGGCCTCACTAAGTCGGATGTCGGTCTTGCTAACGTACAAAATGTCGATACGACGAATGCTTCAAATATCACAAGCGGTACCCTCGGCGTTGCCCGAATGGGCAGCGGGACTCCCAATAACACGACGTACCTTCGCGGTGATGGTACGTGGACGACGGTCGCAGGCGGTGACCCTGCTGTCGGTGGTGACCTGAGTGGTACGGCAAGTAACGCACAGATTGTAGCAGGCGCGGTCGACTCAACAGAGCTGGCTGCCTCGGCAGTGACGAGCGTGAAGCTAGCCAACGATGCAGTAACGGAGCCAAAACTCGCGGTCTCCAATAGCCCTTCAACTGGGCAGGTATTATCATGGAACGGCACGGCGCTTGCGTGGGCCAATGATGCGACGGGAGGCGGGGGTGCTGTTCCGGCGGCTCGCTTGATTGTTGCCGCAAATGATGCACCAGCTGGAGTCAAGGCCGCCGCTGACTATGTTTGTGACGGTACGGCAGACGACGTCGAGATCAACGCTGCAATCGCCGCACTTTCTACTGATGCGGTTGGGTTTGGTACGCAGGGTGGCGATGTGCTGCTCTGGGGCAAACTATACAATATCGCGGGTTCGATCATGATGCGATCGAATGTTCGCGTGCGCGGCAATGGACAATACTCGACCGTCCTTAAGGCAACAACGGCTCTTACGTCAGCGTACGTCGTGGACACTGGTCGTGACATTGGCGTCTTCATGCTGTACTCTGCTAATACCCAGTACACCTCTGTCGAGGATCTCACGATAGACGGTAATGACAGCGGCGGCGCTCGTACGTGTGGCATACGGTATATTCAAGGGACGGGTGTTGAATGGGATGCATCACACCGTATCCGTAATCTCTATATTGTGGACACTACATCGCACGGTATCTATACCGGTTACTCTGCACCATCGAATCGTGGTCGTGCCGCGCTCGTCGAGAATGTTCGAATTATTAACGCCGGCGGTTATTCAAACACCGATGCCGATGCATGTGGTTGCTACTTTGCCCAGGTAGACGCGTTTTATAGCGGCATTGATGTTGGCTCATCGTCAGGTCATGGTATCAAGGTGACAGGTGCTAATAATCGTTTCGTGAACTGTAAATCGTGGTACTCTGGTGGGGCCGGAACGGCTGTTCATGATGGGTCGGGCTTTTATATCTCAAGTACTGCCGTACGAAACGAATTCAGCGCTTGCGAGGCCCAAGATAACTACGGTGATGGCTTCTACATCGCAGGTACCACGATCACTCTCGCGGGATGTGGCGCCGACTCAAACGGATATAACAAAAACCCGACTCAGGCCACGACACCAATTTGGACGGGTAGTGGGTTCTATGTCAAATACGATACGGTTAGTTTGAGTGGGTATGCGCTCGAAAAAAATGAATCAGGACGCGCAGACTTCCAGAGGTACAGTGTTGAGCTAGGTACGGGCAATACGAAGGCTCTCATCATCAATGTGGTGTCGGGTCACGCTGGAGTCGCTCCCCTGGGTGGCTCTACGCCGGGTCCGTTATCGATCGTCAATGTACTCAGTACGTCTGCCGCTGCTGGTCCGACAGCAAGCGAGGTTGCAAAGATGACGATTGCAGAAGAGAACCTCGTGACCGGTACCGCCCTTACCGATGACAACAAGCTCTTCATAGATAATATTGTCGGTGGTGCGGTCAGGTATCGCGTCGAAGGGTATATTCGCTATGTTGGTGACGCAACAACCATGACAAAGCTCGCAGTCAAGGCTGCTATCACGGGCGGTACCGGTTCTTGCACTGGCCATATCGACTGGGATTACATGGATTCGTCGAGTGTCTCGCAGCACACCAGTAGTTACTACGCTGATCCTACACCTATCCCAACCATAAGCTGTCTTGCGGTAGGCAATACGGGCGCCCAGTCAGAGAGTCGGAGCGCAAAGTTGGCGGGCTACCTGTATGTCGGAACAACCGTGACGACCGCGAAGCTCACTATTCAATTGGCAGAGAACTCTGGGACGGGCATTGGAACAAAAATCCAAACTGGTTCGTGGTTACAAATCTCACCAATGAGCTAGACAAATTACCCCCTTCTTCATAAAAAAGTAATTAGCACTCTTGACATGTGAGTGCTAGTTTTCTATTATAGATACAGAATTAGCACTATCCTGCGAGGAGTGCTAATCCCGCACCTGAATGTGTAATAAGTAATCTAAAGAGAAGAAAGGGGATGCTAAAGGAAAAAGAGCAGCCCATACCGAGCGATTTATCCGCTCGTATGGCGCGATGAGAAAAAACCATTGGTTTTGTCTCATGAGTGAAGCTTTAGCGAAACGTTATTATGGGTAAAATTATCGGAATTGACCTCGGAACAACTAACAGCGCATTTGCTTACCTAGTAGCTGGCAAACCAGAGGTTATCGCGAACGCTGAAGGTAATCGTACAACACCAAGTGTTGTGGCAGTTAATAAATCTGGTGGGCGTCTTGTGGGCCAAGTGGCGCAGCGTCAACGTGTAACGAATGCTAAGAATACAATCTACGGTATCAAGCGTCTGATTGGCCGCAAGTTCAGCGACAAGGAGGTACAAAAAGACATTGATATCATGCCGTTTGAGATTGTGAAGCACCAAAGTGGTGTTGGCGTGAAAATGGCAGGCAAGGAGTATACTCCTGAAGAAGTTTCGGCGATGATCCTTAGCAAAATTAAAGCAGACGCCGAGGCATTTTTGGGTGAGAAAGTCACCGAGGCTGTTATTACCGTTCCTGCTTATTTTGATGACTCACAGCGTCAGGCGACTAAAGACGCGGGCAAGATTGCTGGTCTTGAGGTAAAGCGCATCATCAACGAGCCGACGGCAGCGGCACTCGCCTATGGTCTCGAAAAAGGTAAAGAAGAAAAGATTGTCGTCTTCGATCTCGGCGGCGGTACGTTCGATGTATCAATTCTCGAGCTCGGTGACGGTGTATTTGAAGTCAAGAGCACCAATGGTGACACGCATCTGGGTGGTGAAGACTTCGACAACGCTATCGTTAACTACTTCCTCGATGAATTTAAAAAGACTGACGGTATCGATCTGCGGAAAGATAACGCTGCAATGCAGCGTCTCAAGGATGAGGCTGAGAAGGCCAAGAAAGAGCTCTCGACTGTCACAGAGTACGAAGTCAATATACCATTCATTACCGCAGATGCTGACGGTCCAAAGCACTTTGAGTTGAAGCTCAGCCGCGCTAAGCTCGAAGAGCTTGTAGCATCACTACTGGATCGGCTTGATGGGCCAGTTGAAAAGGCTCTCAAAGATGCCAAACTATCAAAAGGTGATATCAATGAAGTGGTGATGGTAGGTGGTATGACTCGCATGCCCGCTGTCGTGGAGAGGGTCAAAAAACTATTTGGTAAAGACCCAATGCAGGGTGTCAATCCTGACGAAGTGGTCGCTATTGGAGCTGCTATTCAGGGTGGAGTTCTTGCCGGAGATGTCAAGGACGTACTGCTCCTCGACGTGACACCACTTAGCCTCGGTATTGAAACTATGGGTGGGGTGTCAACAAAACTGATCGAACGAAATACCACAGTTCCAACGAGCAAAAGCGAGGTATTCTCGACAGCCAGCGATAATCAGCCGCAGGTAGAAATCCATGTTTTACAGGGGGAGCGAGAGTTCGCTCAGGACAACAAGAGTCTCGGACGCTTCATTCTCGACGGTATTGCACCCGCACCGCGTGGCATGCCACAGATTGAAGTTACCTTCAACATTGATGCTAACGGTATCCTTAATGTCACCGCAAAGGACAAGGGCACGGGTAAGGAGCAGTCCATTACTATCCAGAACTCCGGTAACATGAGCAAAGAAGACATCGAGAAGGCACAAAAAGAGGCAGAGTTGCATGCTGACGAAGACAAGAAAAAACGTGAGGCGATTGACGCAAAAAATCAACTTGAAAACGCTATTTACCAAGCGAAGAAAATGCCCGATGAGTTCAAAGACAAGATTTCCGATGATGATAAAAAAGTTATTGAGGAAGCTGTCGCAAAGGCTGAAAAGCACAAGGAAGCAACCGATAAAGATGAACTAGAGGCTGCAACAAAAGCCTTGAATGACGCCATCATGCCGATCGGTGCCAAAATGTATCAGCAAGCTGCTGAGGAAAAAAACGATGAAAAAGCTGAGCCATCAGACGCAAAAACGTCAGATAAAGACGAGCCAGTCGAGGGCGAGGTTGTCGACGAAAAGTAGCTGTTGCGTGAAAGATAGTCGGGTGAGGTGTTGTACGCAACACCTCACGTTTGTATACAGATAACGAAGCTAGCCTATGGGAAAAGAATAGAGCTGATTAGCAATGTATGGTATAATTGATTACTATACAAATGGACACGTTCATCATCGTTCTTGAGGTATTACTCCTTGTCGGTCTCTCGGGCATTTACTCGGGACTCAATATTGCACTTATGTCGCTTTCGCGGACTGACTTGGGTCGAAAACGACGCCTCGGAAATGTCGACGCGGCAAGGGTATATCCACTCAGAAAGAACAGCCACCTCTCCCTATCCGCTATCTTGCTCGCCAATGTCGCCGTTGTTTCTACCAATGCGCTCATCCTTGAACATCATACCGGCGGGCTATTTGCCGGCATCATCAGCACACTTCTCATTGTCATCTTTGGTGAGGTTGTGCCGCAAGCTATTTTCGTGAAACGAGCACTCAAGTTTTGTTCGTTCCTGTCTCCCTTTTTGTGGTTTACGATTTGGCTTACGTACCCGGTTTCAAAACCCTTGCAGATGCTCTTGGACAAATTGGTGGGTCACGAGCAACTTCACCTTCATTCGAGGGATGAACTTGGACTCCTGATCGGTGAGCATGCCGATGATGAAGCGAGTGAGCTCGATGAGGATGAAGTCGAGATCATCAAGAGTGCCTTGCTCATGAGCGAGAAGCAGATTAAAGATATTATGAGGCCAATCAAGGACGTGTATTGGCTCAGATACGATGCAATCCTTGATGCTGATACTGTTGACGATATCAAGGCGCACGGCTATAGCCGTATCCCTATCTTTGATCGCGAGCGAACACATTGTTTTGGTGTGCTTCTGATGAAAGATATGGTAGATATTGATTTCGACGAGAATCCATTGCCTGTCAATGCATTTCGTCTGCACAAAACAAAAATGGTCGGTAGCCGCACGGCACTTGACACGCTATTGCGGCACTTCTTTTCAGTGCGGTCACATCTGATACCCGTTGAAAAAGATGATCGCATCGTCGGTATCGTTACTATCGAGGACTTGATAGAGGAAATTATCGGTCATGAGATTGCTGATGAGACTGATCGCATGCTGGAGCGACAGTAGCACCTCAATTCACTTGTGCTTTTGTGCGTAAACCAGTACCATACAGATATGGACCTAAAGGGTGAGCTTTCGAGTATTATTGAGGGTGATGTTGACGCAAGCGACCAGGCTCGAGATTTTTATAGTCATGATGCCAGTTTATTTGAGCTACGACCGGAAGTAATTGTTTTCCCAAAGCATGCGGGCGATATAAAATCAGTTGTTTCTTTTGTTGCCCAGCACAAAGCAGATGATCTCGGTTTGAGTATCACCGCTCGCTCGCGAGGTACTGACATGTCGGGCGCCGCTATCAATGACTCTATTATCATCGATACCAGCAAATATATGGTAAACGTCTACGATGTTTCAGCCGAGTCGGCGCGTGTTGAGCCGGGCATGATGTATAAAGATTTTGAAGTAGAGACGCTCAAATATGGGAGTATTTTGCCAAGTTATCCAGCTAGTCGTGAGTTGGCAGGCATGGGTGGAATAGTAAACAACAACTCGGGTGGCGAGAAGTCGCTTCAGTTTGGTAAGACCGATCGGTATGTGTCAGAAATGAAAGTGGTGCTCGGTGACGGGAACGAGTACATGATGCGTCCCCTTAACCGGGATGAGCTAAACGCAAAAATGAATCAGGGTGACTACGAAGCGCACTTATATCAGAGGACGTTTGAGTTGCTCGATCAGCACTACGATGAGATACAGGCAGCAGCTCCAAAAGTGACAAAAGATGCCACGGGCTATCATCTCTGGAATGTATGGAATAGAGACACCGGCATATTTGATATGACAAAGCTGTTTGTGGGGGCGCAGGGAACGCTGGGCATTATGACTGAGGCGACCATTAAACTAGTGCCAAAGCCAACCCATGCCGGTACACTGGTTTGTTATATGCGAGATATTGACAATCTAGGTGAGCTTATTCCCGCCGTACTGGCTCACAAGCCTGCTACGTTTGAATGCTTCGACGACAACACGTTGTGGCTTAGTTTTAAGTTTATTTTTGCGTTTATCAAGCGACTTGGTTTCATCACCTGGGTAATTATGTGTTTGCAGCTTATCCCAGATGGACTCGCACTGCTACGCGGTGTGCCAAAGATGATACTACTCATCGAGTTTACTGGGGATAGTGTTGACGAAGTAAAACAAAAAATCCATACCGCAAAAAAAGATCTTTCACGCTTCAAGTTTAGCTATATGGAGGAGGATGATACCGAAGCAGCGAGTCGTAAGTTTTGGCTCATGCGTCGTGAGAGCTTTAACCTGCTTCGTAGCAAGGTAAAGGAAAAACATACAGCACCCTTCATTGATGATCTTGTCGTGCCGCCAGCTCGACTAAGTGAATTTCTGCCTCAGCTCCGCGGGATCATAAAGAAGTACAATCTCCTCGCAACCATTGCCGGACACCTAGGTGATGGTAATTTCCACGTAATTCCCCTTATGAAAATCGAGGATCCAAAGGAGCGTGCGAAGTTTGAACCAGCGATGAAAGAAGTGAATACCCTCGTAATTAGTTACGGTGGCAGTGTAAGCGGTGAGCATAACGACGGCTTAGTACGCGGTCCATGGTTGGAACAGATGTATACACCGACTGTGCTTGGCTATATGCGAGAAATCAAAGAGCTGTTTGATCCCCAAAACATCTTCAACCCTCACAAGAAGACAGATGCGACATGGGAGTATAGCTTTAAGCATATTCGTGAACATTTCTAGTTAGCACTCTTGCATACTGAGTGCTAATTTCGTATACTACATACAATATGACGAAACGTGACTATTATGAAGTGCTTGGCGTCGACAAAGGCGCTAGTGATGACGAGATCAAGAAAGCTTTCCGTAAGGCTGCCGTGAAGCACCACCCAGACAAAGAGGGTGGTGACGAGGCGAAGTTCAAAGAAATCAATGAAGCCTACGAGGTGCTCAAAGATAAACAAAAACGCCAACGCTACGATCAGTTTGGTCACGCTGGCGTTGGTGGCGCGGGTGGCGGTGGGACTGGTGGTAATCCGTTTGAGGGATTCAATTTCAACGGTCAGGATGTTCACTTTGATTTCGGGGGTAACGGTGCATTTGGTGATATATTTAGTCAGTTCTTCGGGGGCGGTCCGCAACAAACGTATGGTCCATCACGTGGCCGAGACGTAGAAACTAGGCTAACACTTTCCTTTGAGGAAGCAGTGTTTGGTAAAGAAGAAAAAATAAACCTCGTTCTTGACGACGAATGTACTCATTGCAAGGGATCCACAGTCGAACCCGGCTATAGTGTGAAAACTTGTGAGACATGCAAGGGCGCTGGACAACAGATTCGCGTTGTCAACACCATGTTCGGTGCTATCCAACAGGCGGTTACCTGTAATGATTGTAAAGGTAAAGGTAAGGTGCCCGAAAAAGCTTGCACGCACTGTCGTGGTACCGGCACGGAGCGACGTGAACAAACGATCACTGTGAAAATACCGGCGGGAATTGACGATGGGGCTACCATTCGTCTGAAAGGTCATGGTGAGGCAATTGGCGGTGGTAGCAAGGGCGATCTGTATGTGCATATTCGGGTCAAGGCTCACAAGAAGTTCACGCGTGAGGGTGACCTCATCTTGAGCGAAGAGCACATTGGCTTCGTGCAGGCTACGCTCGGTTGCGAAATCGACATTGAGACTGTGGACGGAACAGTCACTATGAAAATACCTGCTGGGACACAGAGCGGGACAGACTTTAAGCTCTCGGGACACGGCGTGCCACACCTACGGAGTGAATCACGCGGCGCACACATTGTCAGTATCGTAGTGGATACTCCAACCAAGCTAAGCAAAAAACAGCGTGAGTTGCTCGAGCAATTTGATGGAGCGGCCAAACGAGGCTTGTTTAACTAACACAATTATCGTAGGATACGATGGTAACAGCAAGGCGTAGCAGTGTCAGAAAAACGAACGTACCACGATCTCTATAGGAATAAAGATACCAACATAGTACGCGAACTCGTTGAGGTATTGGTGAGGCCTCCAGAGCGTCCTTTAACTGAAAATGATAAAAAAGAAGTATACGCATTTGAGCAGACGATTGGTGATAAGGAAGTCGTTGAGGGATTGACTATTGAAAATCTATTTCTTGACTCATCAAATGAAGATACTCAAGCACCACAATTTTTTGCGGCTGACTTTATAGGCGAGCAGGCTGCACGAGTCGTTACAGAAACAGGGATAACTATCCCCTCCTTTCAATCTCACCAAGAAGTCTATGCTTGGCTTGCGACTACCGCGTCGAACCAGTCGCTCGCATCTGCGGATATGCGTAAATTAGCGGCACATAGCTTACGGCAATTTAAGGATCGTATGGCTAATTCATTGGTAGAAGGAGAGGCTATTGATGAAGAATGGCTCGATGTAAAGTCGATCGTACTGAACCCAGAGGAGGTACTTCGCACTGCGCCGCTGCTGGCTAGAGCAAGAACATGTCTGTTTGATTTGCGATGTCCCGAATCTGATGCTGGAACAATCGTCGGAGATGCAAAAGTCACAATGGTAGACTTGTATATTCGAAAACTCAATATGCTGCTAAGCTCCAACACCTCATTGCTCAACTATATATCGGAACAGGCAGAAATCTCAGCGGATGAGAACCTACGAGAACGCGCATTGAGCGCAATGCACGGAAAGTTGGGTCAAGTCGTTCCCAATGGGGGGAGTGACGAACTCTTCAGTAAGCTTGATCGTATGCGCACCGGTATGAACATAGGACTCGATAGCTTATCAGGTGAGGTAGAAGAAAAGATCCTTACAGCCCATGGAACTCAAGAACCCGTATACGAAAAACCATTTTTCACACCCGAGCAAGTTGCAGCCTTGAGGGCAGCGTATCTTCCGAAAGAGCGTGTCAGGCAAGGCTTTGAAAATATTCTGAAGCGGGCAGGAGTTCTCAGTAGTGTCCCCTGGCAAGAGTGGGCGCCGGAAAGAAAAAACCCCCCTCACGATGGCGGGTTTCAGGTTGTTGAAGACCCCACAAAATCTACCTTTACTGTTATTGGGTCAGATTGTTCATTTCGCACGCCCAATGTGCCAACCTCGCTTTTTCGTATCCTTAGTGTTGGGGGTAGTCATGAATTAACACATATTGACCAAGTGTTGACAGATAGAGAACTAGGCAAAAAGATTCGTTACATCAAATATTTTGCCGCAGGAGGCTCGGGAGTGCTAAGGGAAGGTGGTGCGAACGCACGCCAGCGGGCCTCAGAACGTGTTCTATTTGGTGAAGCAAAACCTGTTGCAGCACCAACCTATCTTCGCGCGCTTCAAGCACTTCGAGCTGGTGGAACGATTGCGGATGCAGCTAAGACATTTTATGAGGTTAAATGCCAGGACAATATGACAAATGATACGCGCGTATTTGCGGTTGAGGCAGCAGATAGGGTATTACGCCTCAATCGGTTTAACCGAAAGAACACGGTGCCAATGGAGTATGCGTTAGAGGGCGTGTTGCTTGAAGATTTACGCGATGCTTCCACAGAGGTTTTGGTCAGAGCGGGCCAAATTGACAGTCTCGATCTAGCGACTCAAGCACGGTTACATGAGTTTGGTCTATTAACACAAGCCGATCGAGGAGTAATTGATTGGGTAGGTCTTACACTAGAGGAGTTTTTTGATGATATTGTTACGGCGATGAAGGAAGCTATGGTTGAGCCACCAGAACTTCTATTATTTGAAGGAAGACTGTAAAACAGGGGTATAAATATTGACTTATAGATAAAAAAATGCTATAATTTTGTAAATTGCTATCAGGAAACTATTGCGATATGAAACAAGTACCAGCAAGCCAGAGTAACCAACCTGTTATCGGGCTTTTTCGTGAGCATCGCGATATCGAAACTTTTGTATTTAAGGCAGCTCATTACAAACAGGCATATCATGAACTGATTGACCGCATAAATGAGCTGGGCGGCTATGTCGCGATTTTGATGGGTCAGTCGACGTACAAAGGAAACGGTGTTTTTACGAAACACTGGGTACAGGTACATGACGGTAGTGGGTATCGTTTTGAGAAACGTGGTCGTATCAAAGTCGATATGCTGTATGTCAAAGATTTTTTTGATGTGCCCGAAGGCGATCGTTTGCTCCAGATAAATACACTCGCATTTCGTCAACTCTGCAGTGATAAACACGCCGCGTACCAGTTACTCGAAGACTTTCATCCAAAATCACGGCTTGTCCACACAGTCGCTGAGTCGAAAGAAGCATTCGATGATATACCAGGTACGCACATTGTCGTTAAGACACTCTACGGCAACTCGGGAACTGGCGTGTATGTAGGGCCAAAAAATAAGTTTAGTGTGACGAAATATGGGAAAGATTTTCCTTGGCAGGTTCAGCAATATGTTGAAACAGAACGCGGCATCCCTGGCATTGCCACAGGTAGACATGATTTTCGCGTGGTGCTCAAAAACGGTGAGCCTGTCATCGCAACGCTTCGAACTCCGCCCGACGGAGAGTACAAATCAAATATTGGCTATGGTGGCGAGACGTGTCTGATTGACCGATCTAACATACCGGAAGCCTTAGTCCAGCTCAGCCGCCAAATTGATGCACGGCTATCATCGTTGGGCTCTGAGCGTTTTTATTCGGCAGATTTCGGGCTGACAGAGAACGGATGGGTATTATTTGAAGTCAATGCTCTGCCGGGTACACTTGACCGAGCGCGGGGCGAGGAGGCGATCTATTACCAGGAAACTCTCGCAGCGTTTTTAGTCGATATCGCTAAAAGAGAGAGGAAAAAACAATGACAAAAGTAGTGGGAAGGGCGGAACGAGTCGACTTTGCTGACTATGGTCTCCACGACATTCCGGCAAAAGTTGACACCGGTGCCTATAGCTCCTCGATTGACTGTAGTAAGGTAGAACTCCGTAACGGTGAATTGGAATTTATACTTTTTCACCCTGGTGTTCAGGGCTACACTGGCGAACTACATCACACTCAAGAGTTTGATACGACTGAAGTAAAGAATGCCAATGGGGTACAGTTGCGCTACGTCATCTTTCCTCTGATGACTATCAACGGTGAAACGCGTCGCTGTCGGTTGACACTTGCTGATCGAAGTAAGCTACGGTATCCGGTGCTGATAGGACGACGTTTTTTGCGTGAAGGAGAGTATACTGTGGATGTGCGTATTGGCAAGGGATTGCCCGATGACGAAGAGGAGCGAAACTTATGAAAATTGCTATTTTGTCCAATGAACCAACCAACTACTCGACACAGCGTCTCTTTGAAGAGGCTCGGAAGCGAGGGCATGACGTCGATATTATTTCCTATAGCCAATGCTATGTGTCGATCGAAAAAGACCACCCAGTTATTCGTTACGAAGGAAAGACGCTCGATCATTATGATGCAGTGATACCGAGAATTGCCCAAAGCGTCACAAAATACGGTACGGCAATTTTGCGTCAGTTTGAAAATCAAGGATCATTTACGACGGCGAGTTCGATCGCAATCAATCGATCGCGCGACAAACTGCGCGCCTATCAGGTTATGGCAAGGGCGGGGGTTGGTATTCCAAAGACAGTTTTTGCGCGTGATACCTCTAATTTTGAAGACGTCGTTGAGCTTGCGGGCGGTGCGCCACTGATTATCAAAGTCGCTCGCGGCACGCATGGCAATGGTGTGGTACTGGCTGAAACGCAAAAAGCTGCCAAAGCCGTAATGCAGGCCTTTTATGTCGAGGGTGTGAACTTTTTGGTGCAGGAGTTTGTCAAAGAATCGGCCGGAACTGATATCCGTGCTCTTGTGGTTGGTGGGCGTGTCGTTGCAAGTATCAAACGCCAGAGTCTTGACGATGATTTCAGGAGCAACACACATCAAGGTGGTGTGGGCAAGGCGGTAAAGTTAACTGACGAAGAGCGAAAAACGGCGGTGAAAGCAGCGAAGTCAATGGGGTTGGCGGTCTGTGGTGTCGATATGATGCGAAGTGAGCGTGGTCCGCTCGTACTCGAGGTCAACTCGAGTGCTAGTATCAAAACTCCAGAACAGATTACTGGCCGCAATGTCGCTGAGCGTATCCTCGAATATATCGAACAAAATGCCAAACGCCGTCCCAAAAAAGACAAAGTAGGAGCGTAAGGGCAACCTTCAGGGTTATGCTAGTGCTATACTGATGGCATGAGTTTCCTCATTGTCCTACTTCTTTACTTTCTGTTTCTATTTATCATAGCTTACCTATTTCGTAGGCGATTTGGTGTTGCGGGCGTAACACTCGCCGCCGGTGCAGTGTTGGCAAAACTATGGACCGACAGCTTGACGCCACTTGTTGCAGGTGCCGGGGTGATTATTATTCGTCCGCCGCTGGAGAGCATTGTCGCAATCGTACTAACCTTGTTACCGGCGATTCTGGTCATGTCGCGCTCACCGAGAGCACATGCTCACCATCGGCGGGTGATCGGAAGCGCTCTATTTGCGCTCCTGGCAGTTATGCTGACGTACGGTGCATTTGTAAACGCCGTTGTCCTCGACGAATCAAGCAAGCAGTATATAACGCAGTTAATTTCCTATGAAAAAATTATTATCACAGTGTGTCTGGTACTTGCCATTGTCGACATCCTACTCTCTCACAAAGTAAATCACGGGCGAGGCGAGAATACTAAAGGTAAATAGTAAAACGACCTACAAATACGTAGGTCGTTTTACTATGGAGGGCCCAGTGAGGCTTGGCCACGTTTCGCGACCCCGACGCATCGCGGCAACAAGTATAACTTGTGCCGGCTGACGTCCTTGCGAACTGCCACTGGCAGTTCTCACTCACTCCACACCGCGGGTGTCGTAATTTCAAACCACAAATCATACCAAGCAAAAAACCCACCTAGAGGTGGATTCTTTGCTTGGAGGGCCCAGTGAGGCTTGAACTCACGACACCCTGCTTAAAAGGCAGGTGCTCTAACCGGCTGAGCTATGGGCCCATATATATGGGGGTACGGAAGGTGCGCGCGGCCCGGACTGCTTTCACAAGGCAGGTGCTCGACTTGCTCAATCAGGCTGAGCTACGGGTCTCGTGGTCTTCAAGAATATACCATTTTACAGAGGCGATTGTCAACTAGTATAGGCTAGCCATAGCAAATGATAGTGGCAGCGCCATCTCCCGAACCAAGGTGGTGTGATAGTATACTGGTATGTTTCAACAGCTACGCGATACAGTCCATCCGACTTGGCATCTCACGGCAGCATGTCTAGGGATGGTTGTTGGTGCTACCACTGCGTTTTGGTGGCCCCATGCATCAGATTGGTATTGGTATGTGGCCGGTATGGGGGTGTTGGCTCTTTGTATGTGGAAGCATCGACGCTACTTTGTGATCATCGCCTTTGGTGCCGGAGCTATGATCGGTTTATGGCGGGGGAGTGTCGATCGAGCAGTTGTCGAAACCTATACTGCGCTCTTTGGGCAGCATATCAAAATCAGTGGAGTGATTGCCGAAGATGTTGAGCTGAACCATTTTGGTCAGACAAATATTCACCTGAGCGAGCTCAAGACTGACAATACAGCCCTGGTAGGGCATGTGTGGGTAACAACAAAGAGTAATGTCGGACTTCAGCGAGGTGACCTCATAACAGTCGATGGCAAATTAACACCTGGATTTGGTAGTTTCGCAGCATCACTAAATGATGCACGCCTCGATACCGTGTCGCGGCGTAGTGGAGGCGATCCATTTCTCGTCGTTCGAGATACGGTTGCAACCAATATTCGCGAGACGATCTCCGAGCCTGCGGCCAGTCTGGGAAGCGGGTATCTACTTGGACAAAAGAATAGCTTGCCTAGTGATTTGGCAGAGGCGCTAAAGATTGCTGGCTTGACGCATATTGTGGTTGCGAGCGGGTATAACCTCACGATATTGGTGCGTCTTGGCAGGAGGCTATTTGAGAAAATATCAAAATATCTTGCTGCGATGACGGGTGTCGCACTAGTACTAGGGTTCGCGGGGATTGCCGGATTAAGCCCGAGTATGATGCGCGCTGGCATTGTATCCCTACTTGCTCTGTGGGCGTGGTATGTGGGGAGGACATTTCATCCTTTCACGCTGCTCGTGATCGCGGCGGCAATTACGGTGATGATCGACCCTAGCTATGCGTGGGGGAATATCGGCTGGGAGTTGAGTTTTGCTGCCTTTGGCGGCGTAATGCTTGTTGCACCACTGTTGCAGGCATATTTTTTTGGTACCAAACGACCAGGAACAATCCGGCAAATTGTCGGCGAATCGGTCGCTGCCCAGCTAATGACCGCACCGATTATCGGTGTAATGTTTGGGCAGTTCTCTGTCGTTGCGCCTCTCTCGAATCTGCTTATTTTGCCGTTTGTGCCACTTGCCATGCTACTGACGGCTGTTGCGGGTATTGGGGCATGGGTCCCTGGTATAGGAAGTTTCGTCGGCTATCCTGCTCAGGCCCTTCTCGACACGATGATTTGGTGTATACATTACTTTGCAGCATTGCCGTGGGCACAGGTAAGCGGAGTCATATCGTGGTGGCTGGTCGGTGTGTGGTATACGGTTATCGCTGTGGGATGTTGGTATATGCAGAGACGTACCGGTTATCAATTACGCAAGGCATCAGTAGTAGAATAGAAGCGCTACATCTGTTATAGTAGGTAAATCAGCTACTAAAAAAGTGTGGAGAGGTGCGATGTCCGGTCACAGCAAATGGTCAAAAATCAAACGCGATAAAGGAGCAAATGATGCGAAACGCGGCGCTATTTTTACGCGTATTGGTAACCAAATTGCCATTGCTGCTCGCGCGGGTGTTGACCCGACGATGAATGCGGCGCTCGCGCTTGCTATCGAAAAGGCAAAGGCAGCCAATATGCCAATGAGCAATATCCAGCGTGCGATAGATCGTGTTGCCGACAAGAGCGCAGCGGCGCTTGAAGAGGTCACTTATGAGGGCTATGGTCCTGGCGGTGTCGGTATTATTGTGGAAACAGCAACCGATAACAAAAACCGTACTTACCCCGAAGTCAGAACAGCAATAACAAAGAATGGTGGCACCATGGCTGATGCGGGCAGTGTTGCGTTTCAGTTTACCCGAAAAGGCGTAATTCGGGTTGGGGCGAGCGATGAGTCGGCCCTCATGACGGTGCTCGACGCGGGTGCAGAGGATGCCGTCGAGGAAGACGACGAAATACTTGTCTATACTGACATGAAAGACTTGGCACATAGTAGAGCAACGATAGCTCAGAGCGGTTTGCCGGTACTTGATGCAGAGCTGCAGTATGTGCCAAATGCCACAGTACCGATCGTCGACCCGGATATCGCACGTAAATTACTGAAAGTGTTGGACGCTCTCGAAGAGCTGGATGATGTTGTTAACGTACATACCAATGCTGATATCCAAGTAGATATCGACGACGAGAGCTGATGTAAAATATACATTTTTATCGTGCTCATGGTTGCATGGTGCGATACCTCTCCGCTATACCTAAGTGAGAATTAGTTGTTGGAGGGGTATTGTGGGGAGAAAGAATATACCACGCGTGTTGCTGGTGATACTTTGTGCAGTAGTAATGTTGCCTGGTGTTACATTTGCGGAGGCTAGCATGGACACGGTCTCGACTACTGCTCCGAGCGTTGTGACCCAGACACCTCCACTATCCGTAACGTCAACGCCAGATGTGATACTAACCGCTTTTTCGACGGGCGATCGACTTGAGGTCGCAGAGTTGTTTAACCAATCAAGTGTTGCGGTGGATATGGGGGCGGTCACGATAACGACGATCGACTCCATGGGAGGGCAGAGGGAGATCAGCTTGCCATCTGGTTGGCTACTGTCACGACATTACATTACGTTTGCGTACGATACGACGCTCATCAGAGGAGCAGTTCCCTTTGCGACATCCCAAACGGCGACGCCAGGGAACATCTCAACACTTGTCGTATCGAGACAGCAAACCATCACCCAGTCAATAAACATTCCGCCCATGGCGGGAAATAGTAATCCAAAAGACAACTACCTGTGGGCGCAACATAAGCAGCGAGGCAATGTAACGCTGAAGCAAACGGGCGATTTTGCGACTGATTTTGTGAAGAAAACATCGGCACTTGTTGTTGAGGGAACAGTTCTCTACCGGCCACCACGCGATGCGGGCGGGCTTACCATTACAGAGATACATCCCAACCCAGTCGATTGCGCTCCGGGCGTCGCTTCCGATATAGACCTACGATGCGGCGACTATATAAAAGTTGAAAACACCTCTGATAAACCCCTCAATCTCACTCAGTATCGGCTTCGCGTTGGCAGCTATGGCGACATGGCGTCGCTCACAAATGCCTTCAACTGGCAACAGTCGGTCATGACTCCTGACGATGAGTTGATTCTCAATGCTCACAACTTTCTTACACTACATCTACGTGACGATCTGCACCCGCTCTCACTTGTTGCAACAGGGAAGTACGTGTGGATTGAGGATTATTTTGGCACTGTGCAGTATGAGGTAGTCCAGTATCCCGATATGACTCTCGCGAGATACAATGGTCTCTCGTGGGGAATCGACTCAAGTGACCACACGTGGAAGGCGATGATGCCTTCGCCAACCCAGAGAAATAGCCAACTGCCGCCGGAAGTCACGATTAATGTTCCGGTACCCGATACCGGACTTGTACCGTGTGGCGACAACCAGTATCGCAGTACAGAAACAAACCGATGTCGCAATCTCATCCAGGCGACTGTCCCTGCCCCCTGTAGAGACGGTCAGTATCGTAGTGAGGAGACGGGACGTTGTCGGTCGATTGTCGCAACGGTTTCAAGTGCGCTGAAACCTTGCGCAGATGATCAGTTCCGTAATCCAGAAACTGGCCGGTGTAAGAAGATTGCAAGTACTGACGACATACTTCAAGCATGTGACGACGGGTGGGAGAGAAATCCTGAAACGAATCGATGTCGAAAAATAAAGGTCACAGAGATGCCCGTGGTACCCTTTGCTGTACAGCCGATTCAGGCTATTTCCACACCATGGACAACATGGGTTACAATTGCTGGTATTGCCACCATTGCACTTGGGTATGGACTGTGGGAATGGCGTCAGGAAATTGGCAGTGTGGTACAGCGTGTCCGACTCACCCTTCGTCATCGACGGTGATACGCGCTATACTGAGTACGAGAGTAACGGCAACCGTCATTTCGCTGTAACTAATAAAGACAAGGATAGCCTCACTATGAGAATAATCGGTATCGATCCTGGTACAGGAATTATGGGCTTTGGTGTAATCGAAGTTACTGCAGGAAAGACCGTGCTTGTTACCGCCGGGGCCATTACAACCCCTCCACATACTCCGCTCGCTGAGCGGCTTGAGGAAATATATACGAGCCTACGAGAAATTATTGAGGAGACCAAGCCGCAGCTAATGGCGATAGAGAAACTGTTTTTTAGTCAAAACGTGACAACAGCGATGAGCGTCTCACATGCACGCGGTGTCGCCATGTTGGTTGGACAACAGGCGGGCCTACGCATCGAGGAATACACTCCTCTCCAGATAAAACAGACCATAACGGGGTATGGCCGCGCGACAAAAAAGCAAATGCAGGAAATGGTGCGTCTACACCTCAATCTTGTTGAGACACCAAAGCCTGACGATTGTGCAGATGCTCTCGCTGCAGCCCTCATGTGTGCAGTTATGAATCGATTATAAACCGCGTATAATGGAAGTATGCAAACAAAAAAACCACCAGCGCGGATGGGTCGGTATGCCAACCTTTCGACTATGAAAAGAGCATCTCGTCCTAAGCGACCAGGCTCGCACCGAAAGGGTCGTTTTGCCTGGTTTCGTAACTTAACGTGGCGCAAGAAAGCTGCCGTCCTACTGTCGCCGGTGCTTATTTTTTTGGTTGTCACGCCGATTATTACGTACGTTATGTATGCTCATGATATTGCCGATCAGGAACGGCTCATGAACCGAAACAACACCGGTATCGTTCTCACTGACATCAACGGTAAGACGTTTTATAGTGTCGGCCGAGCCGAGCATCGTACCTTGGTACCGTTATCACAAATATCGGATAACATTAAACACGCCCTGATAGCGAGTGAAGATAAGGATTTCTATAAACACGGCGGCTTCAACTTGCTCAGCACACTCCGCGCCTTGTTTACCGGAGTTGGTGGTGGGTCCACGATCACCCAACAGCTCGCAAAAAATACTCTCCTCAGTGATGAGCGAAGTATATTTCGTAAATATCAAGAGTTGACCATGTCCATTGCCATTGAGCAGACCTATACCAAAGATCAAATCCTTGACATGTATCTTAACTCCGTATATTTCGGTGAGAATGCGTTTGGTATCGAGGAGGCTGCTCGAGTTTATTTCAACAAGTCGCCCAGTGATCTCAACCTTGCCGAGAGTGCGATGCTCATAGGCCTATTGCCCGCGCCAAGTGCATATTCACCTATTAGCGGAAACGCACAGTATGCAAAACGTCAACAAACGACCGTATTAAGTCGCATGGTAACGAATGGCTATATTACTGAGGAGCAAAAGTCTGCCGCTCTGGCCGAGGAGCTCAAGTATGGGGCGGGTGCGAGCCAAGTCAACTCAGTAGCACCGCATTTTGCAGAAATGGTCATCGCTGAATTAAGTGAAAAATACGGCTACGAAAAGGTAATGCGCTCAGGCTACCAGGTAAAAACAACCCTCGATCTATCAACTCAGCAGACACTACAGGAAAGTCTCAACGCGGGGATGGGTTACATCACTGCTATGGGAGGAAGCAATGCAAGTGGTATTGTCATTGATCCAAAAACGGGAGAGGTTCGTGCGCTCATCGGCAGCGCAGACTACAATAATCCCCAGTGGGGTAAGGTCAATATGGTGACGACTGCACGTCAACCCGCATCGACATTTAAGTCAATCTATTATGCGTATGCACTTGCTGATGGTGTTATCACTCCAGCGACAATTCTTCACGACGTAAAGACGACATTTGGTGGCGACTATACGCCACTCGATGCCGACAAAAAAGAGCGTGGTGATATTTCGGTGCGAAGGGCAATCAGCCAGTCACTCAATATTCCAAGTGTTGAGGTGATGCAAAAATATTCAATTGACAAATCAATTGTTGCAGCAAATAACTTAGGTGTCTCAGCAGTCAGCAAGGATAAAAACTATGGTCTTTCTCTTGCGCTTGGTTCGGCTGAGGTTCCTCTCGAGCAAATGGCAAATGCCTATGCAGCGTTTGCTAATGGTGGTAAGCAATACAGTAGGCTCACCCTCATCAAAGAAATAAACGATAAGTTTGGTGGTAAGGTAGAGTCTAGCTCCGCAGTGGTGCGTCAGGCGATCAGCAAGGAAGGTGCGTACTTGATATCGAGCATCCTCTCTGACAATTCGGCTCGTGCACCTATATTTGGGTCAAGCCTCACAGTGCCAGGTCGTACCGTTGCGGTCAAGACGGGAACCACAAACGATAATCGTGATGCCTGGACGATCGGCTATACAGAAGACTACGTTGTCGGCGTGTGGGTGGGCAACAACGATAACTCAGTGATGCGTAGCGGCGGGTCAGACATGGCGGGACCGATTTGGAGAAACACCATGAAAAAACTCCTGGCAACCATCCCCGACAAAGCATTTACCATGCCGAGCAGTATCGTTCAGAAGTCGGTTTGTACAAAGAATGGTGGCTTAGCCGAAAAATCTGGGCCAAATACCTATACGGAATACTTTATGTCGGGCGCGCTTCCGACTGAGACGTGTAATGCCGAACCAACCATGATCAGTGTCTGTGAACTTAGCAGTGGGAAAGTGATTAGTATTGATGAGACGGCATTTGATACGACCAAACAGTCTAAAGATACGACAAACTGCACACCGCCAAAGATGCAGGTCTGTGATTTATCAAATGGCACCATCGTATCGATTGACGCAGCCGCATATACTACTTACCAATACTCAACCGACACAGCGAACTGTCATCAGGATCCTGGCGCCAGTAAAATACAGGCCTGTGACACATCAATTGGACAGGTTGTCACCATATATCAATCCCAACTTGACGGAACAAGATATACCAGCGATACAGCAAACTGCAACAAAGTGTGACATAATTGATCATATGATTGCACATGTTGAGGGAACTATCGCTGAGAAGTTTGGGAATGCTCTGATTGTTGATGTCGGGGGAGTGGGGTATGAAGTAACGGTGACGCTAGCTGATTTTGATGCCTTTACGCTCAATCAAAGGGCGAAGTTGTATACCTACCACCATATTCGCGAGCAGGCTGAAGAACTCTTTGGATTTAGTAGCCTGACGGCAAAAAAGTTGTTTGAGATGTTGATCACTGTGCAGGGAGTCGGGCCAAAGGCCGCGTTAGCAATTCTCAGTCTCGGCGAAGCAGAGCACGTGCGCAATGCGATTGCTAACGCGGATAGCTCCTATATAGCAGGTGCAAGCGGTGTCGGCAAAAAAACCGCAGAGCGCGTGGTGGTCGATTTGTCAGATAAAGTCGGGACACCAATTGTGTACGCAAAACGCGGTGGAGTGCAGACTGAATTGCCTACGAGTGACGAGGCGTTGGAGGCGCTCATTGCACTTGGCTACACATTGAGCGATGCGACGCGGGCACTTGAAGGAGTCGGTACTACACTACCCACGAGCGAGCGCCTGAGACAAGCTCTCAAGAATCACTAGACATCGGGCCAGGGCTTTGCCAGGCCAACCGATTCACAGAATACTTGGTAAGGTTTGTCAGGATCACGATCCTGTCGTCCATTGATCGCGTCGCGTAACCCGTGGCCCTCAAATTCACCAAGGCCAAATAAAGCAGGAAAGTCATCGATGTGATGATTGCCCACCAGACAATCAAACGTCTCACCTGACGGCATCAAGGTACCACCAACCCGGTAATAACTGTTCATGAGAAACGGATATCGCCGAATCATGTCGACGACATGCTGTCCGATTTCTCTCCAGTCTCGGTCGGGGATCTCACGATCAGCTCTCGCAAGCATCACGTTGTTGATCAAGTACTTGTCTGAATATATTTTTGGTGGCAACTCTAAGGCCTGAGCAATCTCGGGTCGAGCATCACTCCACTCAGTAATCCCCGGCGTCAGGGAGTCATAGATCGGAACCGGGTCGTATATCTTGACCATATCGACTTCCATAATACCACAAAGCTCTCGCGGGACCTGTTACTATAGGTATATGGCTATTGAGCGAATTGTAGAGACAACTCTAAGTGATAATGATGAAGATCAACAAATCGAAGTAACACTGCGCCCGCAGCGGTTCTCTGAGTATATTGGTCAAGAGCGGCTAAAAAAGAATCTCAAACTCAGTATCGCGGCAGCAAAAAAGCGCGGTGAGCCTATTGACCATATTTTGCTCTATGGTCCTCCGGGCCTTGGGAAAACAACGATGGCAACGGTGATTGCCAATGAGATGGGGGCAACAATTCGAATAAGTTCTGGGCCGGCTATCGAACGAGCTGGTGACCTCGCGAGCATTCTCACTAATTTACAGGATGGAGATATTTTGTTTATTGATGAGATCCACCGCCTTAGTCGTACTGTTGAGGAAGTCCTCTATGCGGCGATGGAGGATTTCAAACTTGATATTGTCATTGGTAAGGGCCCGGCCGCTCGAAGTATTCGGCTTGATCTACCTCGATTTACCGTCATCGGCGCTACTACAAGGACGGGAGCGCTTGCCGCACCACTCCGTGACCGCTTCGGGCATCTCTATCGGCTTGAGTTCTATAATCACCAAGAAATCACCGAGATCCTCAGACGCTCTGCGGGTATCCTTGGTAGCAAGATTGAGGAGGAAGCAGCAGTACTATTAAGTACTCGTGCACGCCTCACACCGCGAATTGCCAACCGTTTGCTCAAACGTGTCCGCGACTATGCCGACGTCAATGGTGACGGAATAATCGACCTTTCTATGACCACCCAAGCACTCGAGCTATTAGAGATTGACGAACAAGGGCTTGATCCAGCTGATCGCCACATGATCTCAACTATCATTGACGCCTATGGCGATAACCCCGTCGGCCTTACCACCATAGCAGCGCTCACGGGTGACGAGCCCACGACAATTGAGGATTTCTATGAACCATACTTACTGAAAATTGGTTTTATCGAACGAACTCCAAGGGGTAGAAGAGTTACGCAGCGCGCCTATCAGCACCTTGGCAAACAAGTAGAAAATACGTGACCGTATAGTATAATAAGCTCATGAATGACGAGCCGGTGAATTACGATAAGCCAGTTGCCTATGATGCCGACGGTCAGCCTCTTTACGCTCATCCAGCAGCAGATGAGGAGACGGACGCTACGAGCCAACCTGTCGTGCCGCCAACCATTGTTCACCTCGCTCGACCTCTTGAACCACTTAAGCAAGAGATTTCACCAGAGTTACAGGAGAAGCACGATAAGTCAGTCAGACGGTACCCGCAGCTTGATCTAAGCGAACACGAATTCGTTATTCTCTCAGTTCGACGGAATATGATAGGAATGCTTGCCCCAGTTATCATGTCGGTCATCTTTATTTCGCTCGTTGTTGCAGGGGCAATTCTTTATCCTCAGGTATCGAGCAGCATGCGCTTACCTACTAGCATTGATTACAACATTATACTGCTTATCGGCGTACTACTCTGTATCGGTATAGCAACGGGACTTTACATTCTTTACTGGGTATACGTCAACAATCTTTTTTTCTTGACCAACGAAAGTATCATAGAAAAAACGCAACTATCGCTTTTCTCAAGTAATGTTAAATCGGTGGGACTAGGTGATGTCGTAGAAGTAAGCTATCGTCAGACGGGAATTATACAAGAGATATTCAACTATGGTGTCGTGCAGGTAGGCACAAAGGACGACGAAGTACCCTACATATTTAGCTACGTACATGCTCCAAAAGAGGCCGCATCAAGCCTAAAAGATGCTGTAGAAGCTTTCAAAAACGGTCGACCGGTTGGAAAATAGAGACGGTAAAAAAGAATTTTATTGTTTGGTTGCGCGATTCTTTTTGACGTAATCTGCCTCACGCTCCATGATTGATCGTAACGTGTACCCCGAACACTTGCCATCGGGCGTGCAACTAGTCCCATCGTAGGTATAGTTAGCACCCAGTTCACCAATCGAAGTCCCGGTAGGGTCAGTAAATAGCCCTGGATCCATAGCCCGCAGAACCTTACTGTCAATGGAGGTAGGGTAGTAGTTATTTTTTGCGTAGTAGACTTCCTCAAGATTATAGTACATTGCATTGATGGCAATTTTACGGGCAGAGTCGCGTTGAATAGCATCGGCATTCAATCGCTCACTATAAAAAAGCCAGCCAGCAATACCAATGAGCACGATAGCGACTATCAGCTCAATGACGGTAAACCCCCTCGTTTGTTTGATCGATTTCATTGACTTTATTATAGCAAACTCTTTGGCTACTGAGGTATAATTAGGAGAGTAAAAAGAGGGAGTTTTATGGCAAAACAGTCTGACAGTAAAACATTGGCCGAAAAACCAGTTGCCAACGATGGTAAGCTAAAGGCGCTTGGTCTCGCGATGGATCAAATCACTAAGCAATTTGGTGATGGGTCTATTATGAAATTGGGTGAGGCAAAAAAAGTTGACGTTGAACTATTGTCGAGCGGTAGTCTCAGCCTTGACATTGCTCTCGGCGGTGGTTATCCGAAAGGTCGTATCATTGAAGTTTACGGTCCCGAAAGCTCGGGAAAGACCACGCTGACACTGCATGCTATCGCCGAGATTCAAAAACAAGGCGGCACTGCGGCATTTATCGATGCCGAGCATGCACTCGATCCCTCCTATGCAAAGAAGCTTGGAGTGGACACCGATAACCTACTCGTGAGCCAGCCTGATAACGGGGAGCAGGCACTTGAAATCGTCGAGACGCTTGTGCGTTCGAACGCGGTTGATCTCATTGTCGTTGACTCCGTAGCGGCTCTTGTGCCGCAGGCTGAGATTGACGGCGATATGGGCGACAGTCATATGGGCCTTCAGGCGCGGCTCATGAGCCAGGCGCTTCGAAAGCTAACAGGCATCATCAATAAGTCAAAGGCGACGGTTATCTTTATTAACCAAATTCGCATGAAGATTGGCGTTATGTTTGGTAACCCAGAGACGACGACAGGCGGTAATGCGCTCAAGTTTTATGCGTCGGTTCGAGCTGACATTCGTCGAACTGGACAGATCAAAGAAGGTGAAGAGATTATCGGTAATCGTACTAAGGTAAAGATCGTCAAAAATAAAATTGCACCGCCATTTCGTGTTGCAGAGTTTGACATCATGTATAACGAGGGTATCTCAAAAACTGGCGATGTATTAGATCTGGGTGTCCAGCACGGTATCGTTGGCAAATCCGGAGCGTGGTTTGATTATGCCGATGCAAAGATTGGCCAGGGGCGGGAACAAACAAAAAAATACCTCAAAGAAAATCCTGCTGTACTTGCTGAAATCGAGAAGAAAGTACGCAATAAGGTTTCGAGCGAGCAAGAATAGCGGTTTCCTTGCGTTGAAATAGCGGGAGAAAAGGGAAATTGAAAGTAACAAACCTTTCGTCTCAGGTGAGAAATCCTGATCGAGTCAATGTAAGTATTGACGGCAAGTATCGGTTTAGTTTGGATATTTCGCAGCTTACCGATCTCGGAGTGAAAGTCGGTAGTGAAGTGACCGAAGAGGAGCTAGAACTACTTGAGACAGAGAGTGAGTTTGGCAAGCTCTACTCCCGTGCTCTCGAGTATTGCCTGATGCGGCCGCACAGTGTGCGTGAAGTCCGTGATTATCTACGTCGTAAAACGATCGCTACGAAATACAAAAGTAGAAGTGGTGAATTGAAGGAGCGTCTCGGCTACTCCCCTACCCTCGTGCCAAGGGTGTTGGAAAAACTACAACATAAGCATTACGTCAACGATGAGCAGTTTGCGCGTTGGTGGTTTGAGAATAGGAACGTAGGGAAAGGTACTTCCCTACGCAAACTTAAATTAGAACTAAGGTCAAAGGGAGTAGAACCAGACATTGTTGAGCGGATGATAGCAGAGAACCTCCGTGATGATGCTACGGAGTTACAAAAGCTCATTGCAAAAAAACGCCCTCGGTACGCTGACGATCAAAAACTAGCACGATATCTGCTAAGACAGGGGTTTCGCTATGATGATATACGTTTAGCGATTGGATTGGTTGACTGATTCTGGAGCTGGTTTCGCACTACCACGAAACGGGTTGACATAACTACCGGAAACTTCGTGTCGTTTTGGCTCCGGAACCGACACTTCTGAGTGGACAACAATCTCGTGATTGTTAATCTCAACAATCTGAGAACGATGAATAAGCAGCTCCGTATCATTGAGGCTTCGAAGGAGTGGTCGTTTGACCGTCAGCTGCTGGACAACAAACCCACCAGTTTCGACCGTATAGTCGATTACTTTGCCCAGTTTCTTTTTCTTTTGATCAATGACGGGCATCCCCAGAATATCAAAGTGAAGTTCATAGATACTTTGCAGTTTAATGATATCATCCGGAATCACAAACTCATCACTGGAGTCAATGATCAATCCGATGCTGCTCAACTCTCTTACGTCTGCAACTCTGATCAGCTGATTTGAGTGATGTACAAGAGGCCCCGTTACCGCATACGCTATGACACTAAGATTACTCGGATCAATAATTGCAGTTGATGTACGGGCCAGTTCGCCACCCGTCTGAATACTCATTACGGGAGCGTTGAGGAGCGTAGAGCCAAGCAGAATCATTTCAACGGTTCTCCTTTGTAGTTACTGTGCTTCAACAAAAAGATTCCTTTTCCCTCTATTGAGCGGAATTGATTGTTGCGACGCCTGTTCTTCGGCGGTGCGGTAGAGCAAGATACGCTTAATCGTAGCGTCGTCAAATTTCCCCGCTGCCGAATTATCGGAACTCACGGCAGGTCTCGAGATGAGTTCATTGAGGAAAAGTGTCGCTACTGCGAGACTTCCTATCGTGACGAGAACAAAGAGTATGACATGAAAACGGTGGAGAAATCGAGTAACGGCACTGCCAAGTCCGGCAAGAGAAAGAGAGTTTTTCATCAGCGTACATACACCTCGATGTTAAAGACATCACACGAAACACTTCCGGGAGGAGAGTTTCCGTCTGTTGAGCGAGAAAGGCCAATGGTCGATATGCGCATTTTTGTGAGACTCTTTTCGATAAGATAGACGAAATCGAGTAACTTATTGTATTCGACCGGACTTTTTATGCTAACCGCTACCATAATTGATTTAAGTGAACCCCCACTTGCCCCCACTGCATTCCCCTGGATAGCGCCACCACTGGTCTTTCCGTTCATAAAGTTGAAGTCTGATATGATGATACCCGACTTGCTAGCGTATGTGCTAAGGTCCTGGATGATTTGGTTTTGATAGTTATAGTTACGGCTCTCGGCGGCGATGAGTGAAGCGCGCTGTATCGCAATCTTATTGGTCGATAGGTCACGTTGTATCTGTATGATGTTCTCTAGATTTTTACTAGTCTCGTTTACTTTTTGATTTGCATCACTACTCCCTTGTGCGACCGTGCCGAGTAGCCCATATCCAAACATGAATATACCAATGCCTCCAACACCAAGAAGTATAAGCGCGGCGATCAATGCTGTTCGTAGTCGAGTCGCTGACAAATGGCCAATCATTTAGTCGATCTCCCCAACGAGTGCCTCTTTCTTAAAGGTGACACTAAGCGTAGAAGAGTAAGGGTATCCAGTTGTATCCTGCGAATCAAACGAGACGGTCTGAAAGCTAACATTTGATAGTACGTTTGAATTGTTGAGGGTCGTATGGAAGGCGATCGCTGCTTGATAGGTGCGTGCTCGGATATCAAGGTTTGTGGGTGTGCCAAAGGTAGAGGGATTGATGGTGAGATGATTGAGGATAACGCCGTCCGGCATTAGATCAGCGACCATGCGGAAAATCTTTGTGTAGGGAACTTGCTTGTCAAGAATGGTTTTTGCAGTCACAAGATCAGTTCTAAATTGTTCTGCTTGTTTCTGCACTTCACTATACTTTGCTGCTTTCTGATCGTTTTCGCTTATGACAGCTTCGCTTTGCGCTTTTGAATTTGATAAAAACAGGTAAACTGCACTCATTTCGGCAATCATGACAACGATAAGAATTAATGACAGCATGACGTAACGAACAAGTAATGCGTTGGTACGTGAAGCAATGAGTTGGCGGTGATATAGCGGCGGAAGGAGGTTAATCATCGCCAGATATTCTCCTTGTTCACACTAGCAAGACCCGCCACTGATATATAGCGTGGCCTGAACTGCTTGTTTGGTTGCTGGAGGCTGCCAAAATCAAGCTTCTGCCAGGGGCTGGCCACACGGGCGGGCATAACGAGCTCGTTAGTGAAATATTCACCAATCCCCGGTACATTGCTCCCGCCACCCACAACGAGGACTTGCTCAATTTTTTGATTATCGTTGATACGTTCATTATAATATCGAACGACCCGGCGAATCTCGGTCGCAATGCGGTTGAGATTTGGTTTGAGTGCTGCCGTTATCTTTGCTTGTCGGGGCCCCATGTTTAACCCATTGAGAACCTTAAGTTGATGTGCGTTTTCGAGAGCTACATCGAGTTTTTTTGCAATATCGAGAGTAAAGGTATTTCCACCGATGCCGACACTGCCTGTTACACGAATAGCTCCACTGTCCAAAACTGCAATGTCTGTGCTTGCGGGACCGATGTCCACGATCAGAGTAGACAAGTGACCTTCTTCGGTTGCTTGGATGACGCGCGCCACGGCATTGATACTAGGTTCAATGAGTAACGGCTCAAGCCCAGCTTGTTGCGCCGCATGGAGGCAACTATCAACAAGGGCCCGAGGTACTGCAGCCATCACGATAGTAATAATATCTTTGGTACGTTCGATTATCTCGTAATCAACGTACAGTGAGCCGATAGGGATTGAGATATATTGTTCGACCTCGATTTCAACAGCGCTGGCAAGGGCTTTTTCTTGGCTGGCAGGAAGAGTAAAGGTGCGCGAATAAGTTCTCCCAGTTGGTAAGCCAACCACAGCATGAGTTGACCCTAACTGGCCAATGACATTCTCCTTAAGAAGATTTGTAATATTTTCAGACAAGTAAGTGTCCTCGGGATTCTCAAAAGAAGTCTGTACACGAGCAGGGTCAAGATCAAGTGATCCATAGCCTAACACAAGCCACTTTTTAGGATCAACCGCCATCACTTTTACACTAGTCTGACTAATGTCGAGACCAATGATAGGCTTATCTTTATACAGAAATTTTGTCATCGTGGCCCACTACGTTACTACTCTCATACTAGTATAGCATGAGCGATATCTAATTAACCCTTGATATTTTGAGAGAGGCTTGCGATTGGCCCCATAACGCTCGCTGCGATGAGTCCCACCATTGAGCCCATAAGAACGATCATCACCGGCTCAATAATAGCGCTAATGCCGTCGATGGCGACGTCCACCTCTTCTTCGTAAAAGTCTGCAACTTTCACGAGGACGGTGTCGGTTTGTCCAGTTTCTTCACCGACAGAGAGCATTTGGGCGACAATGGGAGGGAACAGCTCGTCTTTTTCTATAACAGCTGAAAGTTGTTTACCGTTTTTTACTTCCTCTGCAGCGTCAAGCAGGGCTTTTTCGTAAACCACGTTGCCAACAGCATGTGAAGTAACCGTGATAGCTTCCAGTACCGCAACCCCAGCACCCATGAGCGCCGAGAAGGTGCGAGTAAAGCGAGCGATGGAAACTTTCCGAATGATTGGGTTAACCAGGGGAACTCTGAGAATGAAATAGTGGAATAGGGCACGGCCCCTAGGTGTCTTAATAAATCTGATCAAAAATATGATACCGCCGATAAGGACAGGGAAAACAAGATACCAATAATTTATGATGAAATCGCTGATAGCAAGCATTAACTGGGTGAGCTCTGGAAGTTTTGCATCTGGACCACCCAAGTCTTTGAGAATCTTGCCGATTTGTGGAATAACGAAAAGCATTAAGCCAAAGAAGGCACCTACCGTGATAAACACAAGAACCATAGGGTAGGTCATGGCACTCTTGATCTTTTTTCGAATAGAGGCATTTTTTTCTTGCTGCGTCGCAAGTCGCTTGAGGATATCATCAAGAATACCGGCCGACTCTCCCGCTCTCACCATATTGACGTATACGTCACTAAAAGTATTTGGATATTTTGCCAGGGCGTCGGCGAGCTGAGCTCCACCTTCAACGTCCTTTATGATGCCTCCCGTCACTTTTTTCAGCGGCTTGCTTGTAGTGTGTTGATTGAGCGATGCGATGGCACGAAGGAGTGGTACGCCGGCACTGACCATTGCACTTAATTGACGTGTAAAAATCACGAGGTCATCACTTTTTACTTTATTTTTGCCAAGGAAATCACCAAAACTGAATAATGCTTCTTTGTTATCAGACTGCTTAAGCTTAATGGGGCGAAGTTGTTGCTTTGTCAGAGCAGCGAGGGCGGCAGATCGATCGGCTGCTTCAAATGATCCCGAAGAAGTTTTCCCTTGTTGATTAACCGCAACATATCGATATCGTGACATGATTATTCTTTCGTCACCCGCAGTACTTCTTGAAGAGTTGTACTGCCCCTGATCGCCTTAACGAGACCGTCAGTTTGCATTGTGGTCATGCCCTCGAGGATGGCTTGATCCTGGATCTGTGTGCTTGTGGCGTTATTGACGATCATTTTTTGAACCGGGATAGTATTGCCGAGTACCTCGTAGATACCAATCCGTCCCTTGTAACCGGTATGATCACACTCTTCGCATCCCTTTGGATTTGCTCTCCAGAGAGCCGTGATTGTTGTCTCGGTAGTTCCTGCTGGAGTGTCTCCGCCAAGTTCCTGTGCGATCGCCTGTTGTTCTAGCTCATGAATATGTGAGAATGACTGGTCACTTCTCAAATTGAATAGCCCGACGAACTGAGAGACTTCTTGTTTTTCGGGGACATACTGCTCTCGACAGGTGAGACAGAGTTTACGTACAAGGCGCTGTCCCACGACTGCCTTAACCGTACTAGCAATCAGGAAGGGCTCGATCCCCATATCAAGTAAACGAGGCAAGCAGGTAGCTGCATTGTTGGTATGAAGGGTACTAAATACAAGGTGACCAGTCAATGCTGCCTGTACCGCGAGGTTGGCTGTTTCGCCATCTCGAATCTCTCCCACCATAATCACATTGGGGTCTTGGCGAAGTAGTGCACGTAGTCCATTTGCAAAGGTCATACCGGCTTTTGGATTGGTTTGAGTCTGGTTAACTCCTGGGATCTTGTATTCTACCGGGTCTTCAATAGTCGAAATGTTTACGTCCGGTTTATTGAGGTAGGTGAGAATACTAAAGAGACTGGTTGATTTGCCACTCCCTGTTGGACCAGTGACGAGTACCATACCATTTGGTTCAGTCAGCGCCTCGTTGATGACATCAAGAGAATGACCCCAGTAGCCAAGGTCTTTCAATGTGACGGCTTGGTTTGATTCGTCGAGAATACGCATCACTACCTTTTCGCCATCAGCGATAGGGAGGGTGCTGACACGCAGGGCGTATTGCTTACCTGCGATCTTGATCTTGAAACGGCCATCCTGGGGGACGCGTCGCTCATCGATTTTTAGGTTTGACAGAATCTTAATTCGGCTCACGAGGGCACCTAGAACATTTCGCGGCAAGCGGTTGACTTCCTTGAGAACTCCGTCGATACGGTAGCGGATCTGGACATATTCCTCGCGTGGTTCAATATGAATGTCGGATGCTTGTGAGCGGATAGCGTACTCGAGAAGGAGGTTGACCGTCTGGGCGATAGGAGAATCTTCAGCTACCTCAGCTTCAGTGACTTGCTGGCTTGAGCCATCATCTTCACGCTGCACATCGATAACCTCGTTCAATTCTTCATTGACATCACCGCGGTAGTTCTCGAGGCACTGAAGGATATTATCGTGAGGAGCAATGTATATCTTGACATTTTCGCCAATCTCTTTTTGGATAAAGCTAATAGCCTGGACATCATCAGGATCATCCATCGCCAGGTGCACGAGGCCATCGGGATCAATCTTGAAGATGACAGCGTTGTATTGTCTGGCGATACGCTCAGGTATCTTTGCCAGTATCTCAGAACTAATTTCTTTTGGATCGATAACGACGTACGGAATATCTGCATACTTGGCGAATAATTGCGTAAGAGTTGGCTCATCGACGAGCTTTGCCTCAAGCACAAGCTCTTGAAGGGGTCGCGCGGAACGGATCGCCTCTTCTTTAAGGGGTGCAAGTTGCTCGGCACTTACCTTCGTATCGCCGCTCAATATCTTATCTAATGTATCATCAGAAATACGCATATCGCTTATGCTATTGTATCTGATAATGACACCATGCGCTAGTGTCAATATGGTATACTGAACGACATATGGAACTCGAGATCCCTACATCGGAGGCTATGGAAAAATTAGGAGCACGTATCGGTGCGCTTTGCACTGGTGGTGAAGTAATTGAGTTGATCGGCGACATTGGAGCCGGAAAAACTACCTTCGCAAAAGGATTTGCGCACGAACTTGGGATCGAGGAAGAGGTTCAAAGCCCCTCCTATACCATTAGTCGAGTATACATGACGGAATCCGGCAGATTGCTTGCACATTATGATTTTTATCGACTCAGCGATGCTGGTGTAATGAGAAGCGAGCTTCAAGACTCAATTAACGACCCCCAAACAATCACAATCATTGAGTGGTCTGAAATTATTAGTGACGTACTTCCCTCTGATAGATTGCAAATAACACTCAATACGCTCATGGGTGAGGAGCGTGAGGTAATTATCAAGGCGAGTGGACCACATAGCGAGAATATCGTCGAGAGATTGACATGATAGTGCTGTGGAATAGTGCTGGGTTTACCTGTCAACTTCTGCTGCTTGAGGGTGAGACGATTGTCTCAGACACTTATTGGGATGCAGGACGCGAATTAGCAAAGCAAATGCTTGGCTATCTTCAGTCAACTCTTAGGGCACACTCAAAAGACTGGGATGATATCACAGGCATCGGCGTCTATCGGGGTCCAGGTAGTTTTACTGGGCTACGCATTGGTTTGACGGTGCTCAACACACTGGCGCATAGTAAGAACATCCCCATTGTGGGAGCGACTGGCGATGCTTGGCAGGCCACTTGTCGAAAGAGATTGGCGAGTGGTGAAAACGATGGTATTGTGCTGCCAGAGTACGGCGGAGAGGCGCACGTCACTTCACCACGAAAGTAAACTCATTCTTGCCGAAGCGGGAGTCGAGGCGGTACAATAAAGAATAGCTAGGTTTTTACCATAGCTCACTGATTATTTTTTAACGTTTGAATTTGCAGACTAGTTTGATTCGACATTGACGTTTTTAAACATTGATACCCGTACTAAGCTAGCCTGAAAGAAAGGACCTATTATGGTGATAGAAATCATCATGGCTGCCGTAGGCGTATTTGCTGGTGTGGGCGGTAAGTTTGTGTACGATAAATCCCAAGCAACCAGTAGCAAGCACAAAGCAGAGAAAGAGATTGCTCGTGCGGAACGCAAGGCCAGCGAGATTGTTCTGCAGGCAAAAGATGAGGCGCTCAAAATTGAGCAAGAGCGGCGACGTGAAATACAGAAGGTAGAGTCGCGATTGGCTGATAGGGAGAGCTCGCTTGACAACAAACTCGATGAGCTAGACAAGCGTAGTGAGAGATTGCGCAAACAAGAGGATGAAGTCGAATCTCTTAAGACCGAAATTCGTGATATTCGTACAAAACAGCAAGAGAAGCTTGAAAAGATCGCTGGGCTCAAAAAGAAAGATGCGGCCGAGAAGCTGCTCCAGATGACGGAGCGAGATATAAAGGATGATTTGCTCGGGTTAGTGGCAAAACTACAAAAAGAAGCCACCGATGATGCCGAAGAGAAGGCTCAGCTGGTGATACTTTCTGCCATGGAGCGAATGGCAAGCGAGGTGACTGCAGAACGAACTGTCACCGCCGTGAAATTGACTGATGACGAGATGAAAGGGCGCATCATCGGCAAGGAAGGCCGGAATATTCAGGCTATGCAACGCGCTACTGGAGTCGACTTTTTGGTCGACGACACGCCCGGCATGGTAATCTTATCCAGCTTTGATCCGATTCGCCGTCAAGTTGCTCGCATGGGTCTTGAAATGTTGATGAAAGATGGTCGTATCCATCCGGGTCGCATCGAGGAAGTCTTTGACAAAGCCGAAAAACAGATTGAAAAAGAAGTTATTCGCGCCGGCGAGGATGCTGCTCGTGAAGTAGGTGTTGCCGGAATACCAAAGGATCTTCTCAAGCTTCTTGGTGAGCTGAAGTTCCGTACTAGCTATGGCCAAAATGTTTTAATGCACAGCACCGAAATGGCGCACATGGCCGGCTTAATTGCAGATGAGATTGGTGCGAATGTACGCGTAACTAAGATTGCTACACTACTTCACGATATCGGCAAGGCTGTGACGCATAAGGTTGAAGGCAAACATCATCACATTGGTGCCGAGTTAGCCCGTAAGGCGGGCATGAGTGATGAGATTGTCCATGCCATCGAAGCTCATCACGATGATATCGAAGCCACAACTCCCGAAGCACTTATCGTACGCGTTTGTGACGCAATCAGCGCAGCGCGACCAGGTGCGCGAAATATCAGTGCTGAGAACTTTGCTGAGCGCATGCGTGATCTCGAGAATATTGCCACTGGATTCAAGGGGATTGATAAGGCGTATGCAATTAGCGCGGGACGGGAAGTTCGTGTGATCGTCAGGCCAGAAAGTATTGACGACCTAAGCGCAATCAAATTGGCACGCGATATCGCGACAAAAATCGAAAGTACTATGCAATATCCGGGTACGATCAAGGTAAACGTCATTCGTGAGACGCGTGCTATCGAGTTTGCAAAGTAGTATGCACCGCTACTCAGACGAAGAAACTAGACAATGGCTTACCACCCTGGAACACCGCGTCTCGAGCGCCACAGTCGCCCTTCGCACCATAGATGGTAAAGTGCTGGTTTTGAAAGCAACCTACAAGGACTACTGGTCATTTCCTGGTGGAATTATCGATACGCGGGAGACTCCGCGAGCGGCAGCAGTTCGTGAATGCCTTGAGGAAGTAAACATACAACTGAGCGAAGATGAGCTTGAGTTTGTCATGGTTGTCGATCGAGTAAGTGAGTATGCCCACACCTATCAGTTTGTGTTTCAGGCTACTGTAACGGTTGAAACACTAGAAAGTGCCACGATAGATAAACGAGAGATTGAGGTGTATGACGTAGTGATGGCAGATATGATAGTTGCCGGTGAGCGTCATTATTCACAGACTGCCCTTGCTTGGGCTCGTGGTGAGCGTGGTTATAGTGAGCAGGTGTTTGGTGCCGGCACGAGAGAATAGCTAGAGAGCGACTTTGCCGAGAGGTTTGGCGACGACCACAACTCTGCCCGCATCTGAACCATCGAGCTCACAGGTATAGAGTGTCAGCTTCGCGTCGGTTGAGGGTGCTTCAATTTCGACTTGCGTTGGTTTGACAGTAAATATTTTTTCAATTTCGTAGCCGTATCGTGTCCCGGTATAGTCGATCACAACTTTGTCGCCGACAACGAGCTTATCAATGTGATAGAACGGTGATTTCTCGATCGTTCCCTGAGGTGTAGGCTGAATGCTAAAGCGATGAGCAGCGATAATGAAGTTTCCACCCTTTTCAGGATTCCCTCGCTCTGGGTAACGCCATTCTGCGCCTCGGTCAAGAGAAGCCGCCCCCTTGTCATAGGGAATATTTACTCCAATTTTTGGGATGATGACACGATTGTCGGTCGCTTGGGGAGCGGGGAGAGAGCGTACCTCTATGGGTTTCATCGTGATAAGTGGTGCGAGTGAGGGCGAAGCAACAAGTAGCAAGAGGTACAGACCACCACTCAGCAGAAGAAGGGCTGTGCCCAGTAGGGCAATACGGGGTATACCGATTGAACGGCGTTTCTTTATCTTTAACATTCAAAAATCCAATTTATCTTTTTTAGTATAACAAGCATGAGCAAGAAAAGCTATTTCGCCACGAGAGGATAGTAGGGAGAAAACGATCCGCCCTGCTGGCCAGATACATCCCAGGCTTCGGAGGCCGATATAATATTACCCGGCCACGACCAACTTGTTGTCCCACTTGAGCCGGTCTTGGTATAGGGGAGATAGCGGTCATACCCAAGCGATACGCTGTGAATACGCACAGTACAGTAGCTGAAAGGGGAGACGGTACAGGAGCTAGCGAGGGTATCGGCAGTATTAAAACTATGCTCTGAGTGAACACTTCCTGTTTGACCAAGTTTGACTGTAGTCGCGGTGGGACTCAGGCTAGCCGCGATTGTTGAGGCGCTTGTTGCATTGATAAGGCCGTGACCGTATTGGAGGGTGTAGATCGATCCCGACATGCCACTCACTTTTTGCGCTGCACCATCAACAAGGGCGGTAATATCCTCTACTGTTGCGTTGGGGCGGATTGATTTTATAAGCGATACAATGCTCGCTACCATCGGCGATGCAAATGATGTTCCGTAGAGGCTAGCTGAATAGGCATTTGTCATATTGATAGGTGCCGATGAAGTATCAATAAGCGTTGAGGTGATATTGCCGGATCCAGGAGCCACAACATCAAGAGCTGGACCATAACTGCTAAAACTCGCCCGAGCATCGTTGACGTCTGTCGCTCCCACACTAATAACATGGTCATAAAGGGCGGGATAAAGCATCTGTCCAGGTTTTGAGGGGTCACAGCCGGATTCTGTACCAGTTCCGCAGTTACCCGCAGCTGCAACGATGACGACATTGTGCTGATAGGCGTAGAGTACTGCGGCTTTTAGTGCGGGATCGTCCGCGCTTCCGCCGAGACTGAGATTGATGACTGATGCACCATTATCGACTGCGTAGTAGATAGCTGCAGCAATATCGCTGGTCACCCCAGAGCCGTTATCAGAAAGGGCCTGCAAGGGCATTAGTTTTACATTCCAGTTGTATGATGCTACCCCGATACCATTATTGGTGGCGCCGCCAGCGATGCCGGCGACTGCGGTTCCATGTGATACACCACTGCCTGTTGGATTAGTGGTACCTGCTTGAGGCGAATTACTTTTGTTTACGAAATTCCAGCCGCGCCAATCATCAATGTAGCCATTCGCATCATCGTCGCAGGAATTTGTAGATTTATTCTGGGAGACGCCGGTCCAACAACGGTCCCCAGACTGTGTAAAGCCATTTTCACCCGGATTTTGATACCACTGAGTCTGGAGGTCTTCATGAGAAAGTGCAAATCCCGTATCGATGATAGCAATAACCATAGGCGTGCCGGTCGAAATTGCCCAAGCACCAGCTGCTCCTGTATGTTGTAATGCCCATGATGATGAATAATACGGATCATTCGGAGAGGCAAGTGCGTGGTAGGTGTATTCATGAGCAATAGTAGCGGCAATCGCTGTCTGTCGAGGTGAGGCATCACCTGGTGGGAGTACTGTTTTTGATTGAGATTGGGGAGTAGTCTCTGGTGCGGCTGCGGATGGTGCGGGGGGTGTGTGCTGCGTTACCCTTTTCTCTGGCTGTCCACCAATAGATTGGCTTTTGTCGATGGGTTTTGTGGGGACAAGGGGGTGTTTTGATTGCATCCCCGGGAACAGTTGAAAATGAATAACCAGTCCACTCATGATAGCAATAGAGACAGCCGTAAGGCCCATAAGCTGTCGAGTAAATTGTTTATTATTCATAGTATTTATTTTTACTGTTTATACTGCGTATTGTAACGCAGATGCACTATGCTTACTAGCCTCTTACCACAAGAGCTCACGAGGAATGTGCAAAAGGCGTGCGAGAGCGTATTGGAGGACGAATAAAGCTACTGCAAGAAGACTAAAAAATAATGAGCATATGAGCACTACCTCATAAGACAATGTCGTCGTGTTTGGGAATACAAATAGTGTGGTTATCGGCAAAAGACAGGCAATTGATTTGAGGACCACGATAATGCGCGAGGTAAGAAAGACACGGCGCGTCTCTGGTAATGGCTGATGGTGGGTTACGATCGGAATAATGAGTGAAGCAGCTTTGCGGGTGACAGTTGAGCCTCTTTTGCCGATAGATTTTGGGAGAGCGATAAATACATAGAGAGTAGTTAGTACGATAAAAATCGTAACGACAAGACCGATTGTTATGGCGACTGGACCGGATATTAGGGATGAGGGCTCAGGGTTACCGATAGGCTGATCGGCGTTCTTGGGGATGAGCCAGGTGATGTTTTTTGTCGATAACGACGAATATCCGATGATAAGCGCCGACCACAGCCAAGAAAATACGAGCAACACGTACCCAAAAGCGCCAAACGCGTTAGCATATACGGGTCGTTTTTCGGTTGTCCCCATAACATGTATGATAGCAGATAAAAAAAGCACGTCCAACGGACGAACGTAACTACTGTGGTCGAGAGAATCGGGCGCTCCTCAAACCATTTATAATACCTTGCTTGACTATATTTGCGAGGATAACTACGCAGCCGAGCGCGTATATGACGGGCTAACGTATGCGATGAAGGCGGAGAAGTATATTGATGTAAAAGTAGTTTTCTAATTCTATCGGGATAGCAGTATTTGTGGCATAAAATCTTGACATTTACGATATACAAAGCTTGTGGATAAATAACAAAATCGTCTTTTTAACCTCTGTTAAACTATGTGGATATCAAGACCTATGTATTATGGTACATATCTATTTAC
>WBZP01000171.1_pt1 | contig 93253 bp, 93 predicted proteins | sample 5204301 | NCBI WGS metagenome assembly WBZP01 (sample SAMN12412401, study PRJNA552823) | activated sludge metagenome | isolation source: activated sludge from nitrification reactor of wastewater treatment plant... | place: USA: Pennsylvania | collected 2017 | reverse complement strand
CGTCGCGGCCTCACCCGACGAGCACCTAGGCGAGATGGACATGATCGTCACCGCCACCTCGGCGGCCGGGCAGAAGGTGCTCGACGTGATGGCGCTCAAGCCTGGCTGTGTGATCACCGACGTGGCTAGACCCTTGGACTTGTCGGCCGAGGATGTCGCCAAACGGCCCGATGTGCTGGTCGTGGAGTCGGGCGAAGTGCTGCTCCCTGGCGATGACGTGCGGATGGGTGACATCGGGCTACCCAAGGGGGTCGCCTTCGCCTGTCTGGCCGAAACCATCGTGCTCGCCCTCGAAGGTCGCTACGAGACTTTCACCGTGGGCCGCAATATCGAGTGGACCAAGGTCAAAGAGATCTATCGCCTCGGACTCAAACACGGCATGCAGTTGGCCACCGTGTCCGGGGTCAACGGGGTCTTCACCGACGAAGACTTCGACCGCGTGCGCACCCTCGCGCTCGCGGCCCGCGCAGCGAAGGGGAACTGATGGACGACGTCGCCGGCCGCACCGTGTTGATCACGGGGGCCGCCATGGGCATGGGCCGACTGTTTGCCGAACGAGCGGTCGCTGAGCGTGCGCGTGCCGTCGTACTCATTGATATCAACGGTGAGGCGCTGGCCGAGACCGCCGAACAGTTGAGCGGTGGGGTCACCGAGGTGATCGCCGAGGCTCTCGACGTACGACGTTTGCCCGCCATCAGAGCCGCGGCCCGCCGAGTCCACAAGGCGGTCGGCGCGGTCGATGTGTTGATCAACAACGCCGGTGTGGTGCGCGGCAACCACTACTTCTGGGAGACCGACCCGGTCGCCGATGCCAAGTTCACGATCGACATCAACACCTTGGCGCCGATGTATGTGGCGCGCACGTTCCTGCCCGCCATGATCGAATCCGGTCGTGACTGCCGTCTGGTCAACATCGCCTCAGCCGCCGGTCTGACTGCCAACCCCCGGATGGCCGTCTACGCAGCCTCGAAGTGGGCCGTGGTCGGCTGGTCGGACTCGCTCCGTTTGGAGTTGGAGCAGGCTGGCCACGAGCAGGTCAAGGTGACCACGGTCTGCCCGTATTACGTCAAGACCGGCATGTTTGAAGGCGCGCGCTCCGCCCCTTTGCTGCCCCTGCTTGAACCCGACGACGTCGTCGAAGAGACCTGGGCCGCCATGCTGCACGGCCAACCGTTGTTGGTGATGCCCAAGACAGTGCTGCTCAGCGAGACGGTCAAGGGTGTGCTGCCGATCGGGATCCGCGACTTCGTCGCCGACAAGGTGCTGGGGATCTACCACACCATGGAGGACTTCACCGGACGGGCTTAGGCGGCGCCGCCGGGCCGAGCACGCTGGTCGAACTCCTTGATCACCCCGACGATCCGGTCGAGATCGAGCGGGAAAATCACGTCAACATGCCCGTGATCGATGTACGGCGACTCATAGAGCCTTGCCGGTGACATCACCCCATTGGCGGTGAGTTCGTCGACAATCATCTGCACCAACCGGATCTGCTGCTCGGAGAAGCGGGACTGATCCAAGTAGTCGGCAAACGCTTCGAGCACTGCGGTTCGATCCAGGCCGACCAGCGACCTGACAAACGGCCCGAGTTCACCGGCTCGGTCATTGACCCAAGCCAGGTCGACGCGTCGCTCACCGGCCTCGATCAACATGTCGCCAAGAGCAGCGATGTCGGAGTCGGTGAGTGGCTTGTTGTGCCGCAGTCGCCGCAGCACCAAATTGCTCTCGTGTTGACGCAGATAGGCGCGGGCCTTGTCACGGAACCGCTCCCAGTCCATGCCCACACTCAACTGCGGCAGATCGATCACAGTCGGCGCGTCGAGCGTGTCGACGAGGTCGGTATAGACGGGGTTCTGCTTGCTGCGCTCCACAAACCTGACCAGGCCCCGAAGCCGTAGGCGCATGAGTTCCAGGATCTGCAGAGTGACGTCGACCCACCAGCGGTCGCTGGCAACCTCGTCGATCAAGCCAAGTTGAGCCCTCACCCCGGGGATGGCCTTCTTGGGCAGCAACGCCGCAGCCACGGCCTGAATGCTCTCCCGCAATAACTCGGCGGTTGCCGTGTCGCCCTCAAGTTGGGCCAGTTGGCGCCGCAGCACCAGCAGATCGAAACGTTTGGCCGCTTCGTCGGTGTCGCGTACGCCGGACGGCAGGCCAGCCAACTCCATCACGAGGCCGACATCGTCGGGAGCCAGGGAGTTCCAGCGGTCGCGGGCCGACCAGCGTTCGACCTGCTCCCGATGGGGGCGGACGAGCACGTTGTCGAGATTCATCCCGGCCACGATCGACTGCAGCCAGTCCACGGTGCTGCTGCGCAGGCCCTGCTGGGTCTGCTGCTTGTCGCATGCCACGACGAGCGCGAGTCGATGCTCAAAGAGCCGCTGGGTGAGCGACTTCTGCAGCGACCCATCGGTGTGGGTCGGGTCTTGGCTGAAGAACTCGAAGTTGCCGCAGAAGTCGAAGACGAAGAAGTTCTGCTTGTGCGCCTCAGGGCCAAACAAGTCCGGACACAGGCGAGTGCCGCGGCCGATCATCTGGGTGAACTTGGTCTTGGAGCGCACTGCCTTGAAGAGCACCAGATTGACGACTTCGGGCACGTCGATGCCGGTGTCGAGCATGTCGACGCTGATCGCGATGTGGGGAGCCTTGTCGGGGTTGCTGAAGTCGTCGATCAGGGACTGGGCATAGGCGGCCTGGTGGGTGATCACGCGGGCCAACTCTCCGGCGTACTCCGGGTATTGGGCGTTGAACCGTCGCTCAATGAACTCCGCGTGGGCTTGGTTCTTGGCGAAGATGATCGTTTTGCCGATCCGGTCTCCCCCGGCAACTTTGTGGCCGTCGGCCGTCAAGGTGCCCAGCACCTTGTCGACGGTGTCGGCGTTGAAGAGGAATCGGTTGAGTTCCTCTTCGCTCACCTCATCTGGCGGCCCCCCTTCGCCCCAGTCTTTGGCGTCCCACTCGTCCTTCTCGGCTTCGCTGAGATCGTCGTACTTGATCCCCTCGCGCAAGAACTTCGTGCCGACCTTGACTGCCACCGGCGGCACCAGAAACCCATCGGTGACCGCTTCTTGCAGGTCGTAGGCATCGGTTGGAACGCCGTCTTCGAGATTGAAGAGCCGATAGGTGTTGTGGTCGACCTCGTCCTTGGGGGTCGCGGTCAGGCCGACCAGGAGTGAGTCAAACCAGTCGAAGATCGCGGAGTACTTCTGATAGACCGAACGATGCGCCTCATCAATGATCACCAGGTCGAAGTAGCCCGGGCCGAAGCGGCGGCCCTGCTCGGTGTCGTTGATCAGGTTGAGCATGGTCGGATAGGTCGACACATAGACCCGACCATCGGAGACCTTTTCGTCGACCAGGTTGACCGGAGGTACGTCGGGTAGGTGCGTCTTGAAGGCGTTGGCCGCTTGGCGCACCAGTGCAGTTCGGTCGGCCAGGAAGAGGACCCGCTTGACCCAGTTGGCTTTCATCAGTTGGTCCACCAGCGCGATCACGGTGCGGGTCTTGCCCGAACCCGTAGCCATGACGAGCAATGCATCGCGCCTGCGGGATTCAAGCGCGCTGCCAACCGCAGCAATTGCCCGAGTTTGGTAGTACCGGCCAGCGATCTCTTGGTTGACCGGAACTCCCGCCAGCCCCTGGCGAGTACGACGGCGCTGGATCAGCAACTCGAGTTCGTCACGAGTATAGAAGCCCTGGATCTCACGTGGGGCGTAGCCGTCGTTGCCGAAGGCGGCGTCATCCCAAATGAAGTGTTGAGATCCGTTGGAGTAGAAGATCACCGGACGACGACCGAATTGGCGCTCCAAGCAGTCGGCATACAACTTCGCCTGCTGTTGGCCGACCTGCGCGCTGACGCTGGTGCGCTTGGCCTCGACCAGCGCCAGTGGCAGCCCGTCGTCACCCCAGAGCACGTAGTCGACAAAGCCTGCGCCCAGTTGTCCGTGAGCGCCGGGAATCCCGACGACGGGGTATTCGCGATCACGCGCCTCGACCAGTGGCCAGCCCGCCTCGGCCAGGTCGACATCGATGTAGGTCGAACGGGTCTGCGCCTCGTTGGCTGCGTAGTCGTGCCGGTCGGCTGCAGTGTTGGCAGCCTGGGCAGCCGCGACCTGAGCTCTGAGGCTGGCGATCTCGGCGTCCTTATCGGCCAGTTCTCGGGCATGCGCTTGGTCTTGGGCCGCGAACTTCGCTGCCAGGGCAGCCACTTCGGTTCTGCTGAGCGGGGCGCGGGACTTGGCCAGGTCCGGGTCGAAGCGTGCTTGGGTCGGCACGACTTCTGGGTGGCTTGAGTAGCGGTAGCTGACAAAGATGGCCACATCGAAGAGTTCGCGCAGCACGGTGAGCGCGGTCTGCGGGGCTATTCGGCGGTGCTCGTGGACGGCCTGATTGCCGACGCGCCGGATCAGGTTCAGTTTGCGGGTGATGCCGTGGCCGACTTCGGCGCCGAAGGCGGCGTCGTTGATCCGCGCGGCCAGGTCGAGTTGGTAGGGCTCGGGGAGGCCACGTACGGCGTACACATGGGCGACGAGGCGCTCGACGGCGCGGCGGCTATAGATGCAGGCGGTGGTGGGGTCGCTGATCAGGTAGGACTCGGCGCGGGTGCAGTCGTCGTGGGCGCTGGGGACTGTGCGTTGCACGAAGTCGAAGTTGCTGCCCACTGCAGCACCGTAGCCGCAGTTCAGGCAATGCGGGTGTAGTCGACGAATCGGTAGTCGTCCCAGGTCGCCTTGCGAGTGCCGTGGGGTCCGGTAATCACGACTTGGCCGTGTGGGCTGGTCCAGCTGAATCGCTGGCCATCCAACGGTGTCACCGACCAACCGGCGTGGGTCTTGATGCGGTGATGTCGACGGATCAGGAGACCTAAATTGTCGGCTCGGGTCTGGCCGGGTGGTCCGCCAGGGTCGAAGGGCACCACATGGTCGAGGTCGGCCCGACGGGTGACCGAGGGGGCGTAGGGGAAGTAGTCGGCCGGTCGGATCAAGTGCACGCGCTCGGCGATCGCAGCCGGGGTCTCATAGCAGTCGGCGGCCCGCTCGGCTTGGCGTAGGTCGATCACTGGCTTGACTGTGATGTGTTCGTGGCCAAGCAGGTGGACCAGCATTTGTCGGGTCCACGCGCCGAGTTGCTCAACGCGGGCGACACCGCCATCAGGGTCACCGGACAGGGTTTCGGGGGTGACGTGCACATAGAGCGTGGTCTGGGGGCGCGGTGCCTTGGTTGGTTCGCCAGCGAGCACTCCTGCCGCCAGGGCGGGGTTGCTGAGCAGGCCGAGCGCTGCGGCGGCGAGTTGGTCTCGGGAGCGCTCCGGCTCGGCGTCGGCCAGGCGATCGGTGAGCGCTTCGAGGGTGTCGGCGAGTCGGAGCGCGTCGGCGGCGTCGAGTCGCGCCGCCAGACCGCGGGTGCCACCTTCGACGTTGCGCGCGAACCGGACGAAGCGCTGGGTGGCCATGTGGTCGGCCTCGGCATCGGCAGCAGCCTCTGCGACCGCAGTGACTCGGGCCGCGGCCACCGTCAGCAGCCGGCTGATCGGCAGGTCGAAGGCGGCGGTCAACTCCTGGTCCACCTCCGCTGCCTGCGCATCGGTGAGCCTGTGGGTGAGCGTGGCGATCCGGCGGGCCACCCAGACCGGAATCTGTCCGGCTGCCATCGCCGCACGGGTGATCGGCAGGCGATGCCAGAGGTCAACGGCGTCACCCATCATTCGGCGAGCCTGGAAGTCAGAGGTGCACAACGCCAGGGCCAGTTCAGCCGCGGCGAACTCCCACACTTTTAGTCGGGTGGCACCCAGATGCGTCACGTCGCTGGGGTGAAACTCATCTTCGTGGATGCCTGGTTGGGGCACCTCTTGCGACAGCCCGATCACCCGGCCCTTGCCCGCCTCATGCAACCACGCCCACTCATAGGCCGCCGTGATCAGCGCAATCTCGGCCGACTGCACTGCCGCCCGCGCACGCTGCGCCGACGCGAGTGTGTCGCGAGTGCGCGTGTGCGGCAGAACGAGGACCATGTCTCAATTGTATTCGAACATACGTTCGACACCAAGCCTTTTTTGACGGGTTGTGGAGAACTGATTTCCCGAACGCCCGCACTCTGGGGTACGCCTGCGATCTCAGAGTTGGCCGTTGAAGGCGCGGGATTGGAGGGAGGCGAAGACTTGGTCGTCCGAGTGCAGGGCGTGCGCGCAACTAGCGCGCAAGGGGCGAAGGAGTGCGAGTACGCGCGCAAACGCCTCCTGGTGACCGACCGAGACGTAGGGAATCGGAATCTCCTCAAGCACCCGCGAGTCGAGTTTGGTGGTGCCATGGGCCGCATTTGAGACTCGGGCAAGTAGCCAGCGCTCCTGCGCCTTGATGGCATGGGCTAGGAACTCAGTGTTGATGGCCCTGCGCACGACTAGGGCCTTGAGGTCTTGGTTGATTGCCGCCTCCGTCCTCAGGATGGCGACTGGGATGGACCGAGCAAGGATCATTCCGCGGACGACAATCACGATCGTGTCTTTCGGGAGTTTACGAAGGCTCGTTCTCTCTGTTAGCGAGTCATCAATCGAATCTTGGGCGACGAGGAGCTCCCAGGGCTTCACATCCTTAGCACTGAACCATGGCAGGCTTCCCACCCAATTTGTTGGGTCTGCTTTCGACGGCGTTCCGCCGCTATAGAAGTGGGCCAGTTCACCGAGAGGGATCGTGCTGGGCTTCGATCCGAAATGCTGTCGGAAGACGGCCTGAGGCAGGGCATCAAGATGGGCGAGGACTTGGCGGCGTTTGGTGCGGAGTGCGTCGGCCTTGTCGAGGATCGCGGCGATGCGGCGCTGCTCGGGGAGGGGTGGGACCAGCAACGGAAGTCGATACACATCGTCACGATTCAACCCGGGCACCGCCGCCGATTTGTTCATCGTTTCGAGTCGTAGCGACTTCAGGCGCCAATAGATCCATCGCAAATCCAGGTCTGATCGCTTTGCGACGACGTAATAGGCCGTGTCAATTGGCCAGGCAGGTCCGTCAACCCACGTGACGCTGCCGATGCTGCCCTTTCGGCCGACCACGATGGTAGGTGCGCTTGGGACTCCGACACCGTGCCAACCAACAACACCTCCCGAGCCAACGACGGGAACGGGTCCGCCAAGTCGATCCTCCGCCCTGAGTGCTTTGCCGTACTTGAGCTCGAGCACCTCACCCAGCGGCACCATCTTCACGAGAGCATCGCCTTCAACTCCGCCAACCCAGCGGCGATCTCACCTTCGAGCGCCTCGATCTCGGCGATGATCTCTAAAGGCGGGCGGTGCTCGACTTCGTCGTACTCGATCTCCTTGTAGCGGTTCAGCGAGAGGTCATAGCCCTGGGCGACGATGTCGGCCTTGGGGAACCAGGAACGACTGCTCTGTGCGGGCGCGGTCTCTCTCGGGGCCATCTGGATTCGACAGGCTCGACCAACGGCTCGTGATATCCGGCAGGTCGTTGGCCTCGATCGGATTGCGCTTGTCGTCGAGGGAGAAGCCGTCGGCGCGGACGTCGTAGAACCAGACGTTGTCAGTGCCGCCGGAATCGGTGCGGGTGAAGAAGAGGATCGCGGTGGAAACTCCGGCATACGGACGAAAGACGCCTGAGGGCAATTTGATGACGGCATTGAGTTGGTGGTCCTCCACCAGAGTGCGGCGCAGATCCTTGTGGGCCCTCGATGAGCCGAACAACACCCCATCAGGCACGATCACGGCGGCGCGCCCGCCCGGTTTGAGCAGGCGGAGGAAGAGCGCCAAAAACAGCAGCTCAGTCTTCTTGGTCTTCACCACCTGCTGAAGTTCCTTGGCGACAGCTTCGTAGTCGATCGAGCCAGAAAAGGGTGGGTTGGCCAAAATCAGCGTGTAGCGCTGCTGCTCGCCGCTGGCGTCTTGAGACAGCGAGTCGCGGTAGCGAATGTCAGGGGACTCAATGCCGTGCAGCAGCATGTTCATCGAGCCGATCCGCAGCATCACGTTGTCGAAGTCATAGCCGTGAAACATCGAGCGGTGGAAGTGCGCGCGCTGCTTCGGATCGATCAGTGCGGAGGGGTGCTCGTTGCGGAGGTACTCCGACGCCGCGACCAAGAAGCCTGCCGTGCCGCAAGCCGGATCACAGATCACGTCGTCGGGCTTCGGGGCAGTCATGGCGACCATCAACTCGATGATGTGCCGCGGAGTGCGGAACTGCCCGTTGGTGCCCGCGGTAGCGATCTTGCTGAGCATGTATTCGTAAAGGTCGCCATTGGTGTCGCGATCCGCCATCGGAATCTCGTCGATCATGTCGACGACCTTGGCCAGCAGAGCGGGAGTGGGGATCTTGAACTGCGCGTCCGACATATGCACGGAGTACGTCGAGTCAGCGCCGCCCACTTGGGCGCCGTACTGCTGTAGGAATGGGAAGACCTCGTCGCGAACCGTGCGAAACATGGTGGCGGCGTTGCTCTGCTTGAACTCGCTCCAGCGCAGATGCTGCTGGCCGGGCAAGAACCGCGGATCCTCGATCGGGCCGCCGGAGATCAGAGCCTTCTTTTCGGCGATCTTCTGCAGGTCATCGAGCCGCCGTAAAAACAGCAGATAGGTGATCTGCTCGATCACTTCGAGCGGGTTGGAGATGCCACCGGACCAGAAGGCGTCCCAGAGTTGGTCGACCTTGGTCTTCAATGCTCCGGTGATCACGAAGGTCACCCTAGACGCCTTCCATGGGACCCTAAACCCGTGACACCAGACCTCCCGATTCGCACTGAACGACTCCTGTTGCGAGCGCACCGGATGGAGGATCTCGACGATCTGGTGCGGTTTCACAGCGACCCCGAGGTGGTGCGCTACGTCCCGTGGCCGGTGCGGGATCGTGCTGCCACCGAGGCGGCTCTGCGCCAGAAGCTCGACCAGGCCCAACTCACCGAGCTCGGCCAGTGGCTGGTGCTGGCCGTTGAGCTGACCAGCACCGGCCGGGTGATCGGCGAGGTGCTGCTGAAGTGGGCCGAGGAGGGGCAGGGGGAGATTGGGTTCGCGTTCGCGCGCGATGTGCATGGTCAGGGTTATGCACGCGAGGCAGCCGAGGCCATGCTGGCAGTCGCCTTCGACCACCTCGGTCTGCGTCGGGTGACGGCGGTGACCAGTGAGGGCAACCGCGAGTCGCAGCGGCTGCTGCAGCGGCTCGGCTTCGAGCGCGAAGCGCGGTTCGTTGAGGGTGGGCTCTTCAAGGGCGAATGGGACACCGAAGTGATCTATGCGCTGCGTTCGCCCCAGGCGCGGACCGCGCCCCCGGCCGACCTGGCGGCGGTCATGGATCTGGTGCGGCTGTTTGTCGGCGCGTTCAGGTCGGGTCCCCGGGTGGCCGAGCGGATGGAGGAATTGCGGGCGGCGATGTTGCCCCAGGCTGTCGTCGTACGAACGTGTGGCGGTACGCCGCAGGTGATGACCGTCGACACTCTGATCACCCCACGCCAGCAGATCCTGAGCGATGGCACCTTGCAAGACTTCAGCGAGCAAGCCGGGCTCGGCCATGTTGACGTGTACGGCGACATCGCCGCCTGGTTCGGGGAGTACTCCAAACAGGGCATCCACGCCGGCATGCCCGCCAACGGCCGCGGGATGAAGTCCATCCAGTGCGTGCGCACAGGCGAAGGTTGGCGGATCAGCGCAGTGGCATGGGACGACGAACGCGATGGAGTCGAACACCACAGCAGCGACCGGTTCGCCTGAGCTCAGTCAGTGGGCAGATCACGCAGCACCACGGCCTCGTTGTGCTCGGTGTCCTTCGCTGCAAAGACCAGCGTCACCTGCGGGTGGTCCGCCACAATCCGACGCAGGGTGGGAGAGGCAGCCGACGCTTTGAGTTCGGCCCGGTAGCGCCGGGTGAACTCGTCCTTGAGCCATTCATCGAGGTCGGCTGGCTCCTTGGAAACGCCTCTGGGCCACCGTCGATCGACCAGCACTCGGTAGCCGTCGCCGGGTTCAGGCTTCGCATAGACCCGTTTGATCTGCACCACGCTCATACACCGAGCCTGACACCCCTAGGGGCACCACCCGCAGCTCATGCGATGCGGGTGTCGTCGACGAATCGGTCGTCGTCCCAGGTCGTCTGGCCATGTTCGATGCCAAGAGATTTCAGCGAGGTGTGGATACCCGATTTTCCGAATCGACCAAGCCTCGTCGTACCTACCAGCCCAGACGCTTAACCGGAGCAGATCGCACTGACGGCACGTGCCCTCGGCGGCTAGTGTGACTCAGACCACACTGATCCAGGGGGTCCGATGACCGACGTACTTGCCGAGCGCGCAACCTACGAAGCCCGCATCGCCGGCACCAACATGCCGCGCAAGGTGCGCGAAGCAGCGGTGGAGTTTGGCGACCGACCCGCGTTTTCAGACCGGTTCCACGTGCCCGAGGGCGAGACCTGGCGAACGATCAGTTGGACCCAGACCTGGGAGTTGACCCAGCAGGTGGCCGCTGCGCTGATCTCGCTCGGACTGGTTAAAGGCGACCCGGTAGCGATCATGGCCAGCAACCGCAACGAGCACACGCTCGCCGACTACGGGTCGATGACCGCAGCCGCGGTGCCGATGTCGATCTACAACACTCTCTCCCAGGATCAGGTGGCCTATATCGCGGGCGAGGCGCGTCCCGTCGTCGTCATCTTGGAGACCCACGACCACTACCAGCGCTGGGAGCGCGCGCTAGCGGAGGTCGATTCGATCAAGCATGTGGTGATGATCGAGGACGCAGACCGCAGCCCCGACGACCGCGTGATCACCTGGGATGACTTCATTGCGCTGGGCGTCGACACGTCCGCAGTCGAGGAGCGGATGACGGAGGTGACCCCCGATCTGCCCGCCACCTTCCTCTACACCAGTGGTACGACGGGCAACCCCAAGGGCGTCGTCCTCACCCATGCCAACGTCATGTATGAGGCCTACTCGACCATGGACGCCGCCGGCCTCCTCGGCGAGCAACGCACGATCAGTTATCTGCCTCTAGCCCACATCGCGGAGCGGGTGCTGGCGACGTACTCCCCGCCGTTCTTCGGCAGCCACGTGCATGCCATCCCCGACCCGGCCGGGCTGCTCGGCGCGCTTGGCGAGGTGCACCCGACCGCATTTTTCGGGGTGCCGCGGGTGTGGGAGAAGATCAAGACCGGAATCTCGGCCAAACTCGCCGAAGACCCCAACCCGGACAACCAGAAGATGGTGGCCGACGCGATGGCCGCTGGGTTGGCGTGGACGCAGGCCCACGAATATGGCAACGAAATGACGCCGGAAATCCAGGCGGCGTACGAAAAGGCTGACGCAGCGATCCTTGGCTTCCTGCGTCTGCTGCTCGGACTTGACCAGGTGCAATGGGCAGCCAGCGCGGCCGCACCAATGCCGATCGAAGTGGCCAAGTTCATGGGAGGACTGGGCCTGAAGGTCTATGACGTCTATGGCATGACCGAGACCACCGGCGCGTTCACGGCCAACGGCCCTGACGGATTCAAACTCGGCACCGTCGGGCGACCCAACCCTGGCATCGAGGTGCGTCTGGCCGATGACGGCGAAATCTTGGTGCGCGGCCCAGTCAACACCCCCGGCTACTACCAACAGCCCGCCTTCACCGCCGACCTCATCGATGCCGACGGATGGCTGCACACCGGCGATATCGGCACCGTTGACGACGACGGTTTCTATTCGATCGTGGATCGCAAGAAGGAACTGATCATCACCTCGGCAGGCAAGAACATCGCGCCGTCCAACATCGAGAACTACCTGAAGGAATCCCCACTGATCGGCCACGCGATGGCGGTCGGTGACAACCGGCCGTACGTCGTCGCCGTGCTCACCCTTGATGGCGAAATCGCCCCGATTATCGCCGCCAAGATGGGGATTGAGTTCACCGACCTGGCCGCATTGACCGAGCACCCCCAGATCAGGTCGATGGTCCAGCAAGCCGTCGACGTTGCCAACAGCCGCCTGTCACGTCCCGAGCAAGTCAAGGCGTTCGAGTTGCTGCCGGTGGAGTGGACCGCCGAGTCAGACGAACTCACCCCGACGCTCAAACTCAAGCGCCGCGTGGTGAACACCAAGTACGCCGAGGTGTTGGACGGGCTCTACGGCTGAGCCCAACGGGTCGGTGAGAGCACACCTCGAAGGTGATCGGGACGCGGTTTCGGAGTTGGTCAGGTGGTGTCACGAAGGGCCGACGTACGCCCGAGTGAAGGGGGTTTCGGTCACCCCTGCGGCAGACACCGGGGCGGGCTCATTCACGATCAGTTTCTAGGCATATCCGCCTACGACGGGTCCGATGGGTGCCCGCCCCCATAACCGTCCCGGGGATCCCCCACGAACCACCGAATCCCTTGGCTCTCGCACGCCGCTGGGTCAGGCTTCAAGCAGACCAGTTGCCGCGACCGCGGTGACACCAGACCAACCGAAGGAGCTCATCATGGGTATCGGAGACAAGCTGGAGAACCTGAAGGACAACGTCGTCGGCTCCGCCAAGGAAGCCCTCGGCAAGGCCACCGACAACGAGCAGCTCGAGGCCGAAGGCAAGATCCAGGACGCCAAGGGTGACCTGAGCCAGGCCGGCGAGAAGGTCAAGGACGCCTTCAACTGACCCCTCCAACAGAGCCCCGGAGCCATCAGGTTCCGGGGCTCTGCTCACTTTTGTGCCAATGACAGCCCCCGTCGGGCGCATACTGGCGCCTATGGAGGGTCTCCAGCCGGGGCATGTGCTTGGTCAGCGCTATGAATTGGCCGAGTGCCTATCGACGGGCGGTGCGCGTGAGGTCTGGTTGGTACGCGATCTGCGGTTGAACCGGCCGTTGGCGCTGAAGATCCTGCACCCGCGGATCGACGGCGGCCTAGTGCACGTGCAGCGGTTTCGCGAAGAGGCGTTGATCGGGGCGCGGCTGAGTCATCCCAACATCGTCGCTGTCCATGACTTCGCCGAAGACGACGGTCTCCTCTATCTGGTCATGGAGTATGTGCCCGGGCGCACTCTCGACCGGGTCTTGGCCGAGCAGGGTTCCCTCCCAGCCGACGACGTACGACGGATCGTGGTCCAAGTCGCCGCAGCACTCAACGCAGCCGCCGAAGCCGGAGTCGTGCACCGAGACCTTCAGTTGGACCTGGCCTGATGGGGTCTGACAAGCGGGTCCTGGTCACCGGCGCTAGTGGGTACGTCGGGGCCCGCTTGATCCCCGGCCTCCTCGAGGAGGGCTATCAAGTGCGGGCCGGGTTTACCGATCCGGCCAAGGCCGAGCGGTTCTGGTGGCATGACCAGGTTGAGGTAGTCGCACTCGACGTACTCGATCCCGGTACCGTGGACGCCGCGATGCAGGGCGTCGATGCGTTGCTGTATCTGGTGCACAGCATGGCGTCCGACGACTTTGCCGAGAAGGATCGAAAGGCGGCGCGGATAGTCGCCGACGCCGCGCTCGCGGCAGGAGTGTCACGGATCGTCTATCTGAGCGGAATCGTGCCCGACGGCGAATTGTCGGAGCACCTGAAGTCGCGCCTTGAGGTGGAGGAGATCCTCACCGCGAGTGGCATCTCCACGATCACTTTGCGCGCAGCCGTTGTGGTCGGCGCTGGGTCAACCTCCTTTGAGATCATCCGGCAGATTTCAGAACGGATGCCGGTGCACACGATTCCGTCCTGGATGAACTCCACAGTGCAGCCGATTGCTGTGGTCGACGTGATCGAGGCGATCATCGGCGCGATCGAGGTCGACGGTCCTAGCCGTCACTTTGACGTCGCCGGGCCCGACCGCCTGCCCTACGCCGATCTGCTCGACCGCTACAGCGATATCGCCGGTCTGACTCGTCCTCAAGTTGGTCTGCCCGGGATTGGCTCCGACACAGTCGGGGTGCTCGCTGGGCTGATCACCGACGTACCGTCGGCCACGGTGGAGGCACTGATCGAGAGCCTGCACCACGACATGGTGGCCGCCGAAGACGACTTCGTCGCCGACCTAATGCCAGCCGACCATCGCCTGGTCGGGGTCGATGAGGGTTTCCGGCGCTCGCTCGCAGACCGACCCGCCAACGTTGATCCGCGGTCGTTGGATCCGATGGCGGCGATGCCGTTTGATCCGGATTGGTCGGGCGGCGAAGGTGGCGGTCTCGGCTCCGCCGTGGCCGGGGTGGCGTCGGTGCTGCGCTCGATCGCCGTACGGTTCAACCGTGACTCCTGATCGACCACGCCGTTGGACCCGTTGGCTACGCAGCGTTGATGACCAACTGCTCGTGGTGGTCGACGGCTACGCCGCACAGACGGGCGCAGAACTTCGCCGGCGTCAGATTCGCTCCGCGATCACGCTGGCGGTGGGCGCGGCCGGGCTCGCGCTCAGCCTGCGGATGGACCCAGACTCGCCATGGTTTCCCTTAGCCGCGCTCGGCGTGGCGGCCGTGTGGGCGCTCGGGGCGTTCTGGTCTGGTCGGCTGCACCTCGGCCGGGTGCAGGTCGACGAGAAGTTGGAGCGCCCGATCGTGCAGCCGATCCTGCTCGGCCTGCTGCTCGCGGCGGTGTTTTTCGTCGGGTCTCGGCTGACCTTCTTGGTGCCGCCGATTGCCGATCAGATCCGCGACGTGCTTGCGTTTGCATCTTCGGGGTCGATGGGGCTGCTCACCATGACGACCCTTCTGAGCGGGATCGCCGAGGAGTTGTTTTTCCGCGGCGCCCTGTTTGCCGCCGTACCTGCTCGGCGGGCGGTGTTGATCACAACTGTGTTGTACGTCGTGGCCACCGTGCTCACCGGCAACCTGATGCTCGGTTTCGCCGCCGCCCTGCTCGGAGTCGTGACTGGCCTGCAGCGGCGTGCCACCGGCGGTGTGCTCGCGCCGATCCTGACTCACATCACGTGGAGTCTGCTGATGCTGCACGTGCTGCCGCTGATCTATTAGGTCACTCAGTGCATCAGTCGCGGGGCGGCTGGCAGACCGGGCACCAGAACGCCGTCTGCTGGCCGAGTCGGGCCGCCTCGATCGGCGTGCCGCACTGGCGACAGGGCTTGCCGCGTCGGCCGTAGACGGCATATGTCTTCGGCCAGCGCGGCACCGGCAGTCCTTGGTCGATCAGTTCGCGAGCCTCGGTCAACTGTCGTGGTGCCGCCACAATCCAGCCCGCCCCGAGGCCGATTGCCATCAACTCGACCGCATCGGACCAGATCGCCGCTAGTTCGGTTGATGAGAGTCGGTTTCCCGGAGTCCACGGGTGGATGCCTTGGCGAAACAAGATCTCGGCGCGATAGACGTTGCCGATCCCGGCGACGATCCGTTGGTCGAGCAGCAGCATTCCGATCGCGCGGCGCGATTGTGTGGTCGTGGTGAAGAAGGGCTCCGGTTCATGGTCGTCGCGCAGGGGGTCCGGACCTAGTCGGGCATGCAGCGCTCTGGTGTCTTCTTGGTTCAGCACCTCACAAATCGTCGGAGCAATCACGTCGGCTACGTGGGTGCGATTGAGCAGTCGCCACCGCAGTCCGTTAGCGGCCGGTGGCTCGGTCTTGGGGAATCCGTCGTCGCCGAGTGCTCGGCGATGCCGGCGCGTGGAGACCCGACCAGTCATCCCGCAGTGGATGTGCACCGCGCCCTCGATGTCGTCAAATCGCACCAAGAGGTGTTTGCCGTGGGCTTCGGTGTCGACCAGCGTCTTGCCGTCGTACGCCGAGGCGGGGAAGGCGCCATCAGGGCTGACCGACCGCACCGTGGTGCCAGCCAATTGGCGCAACCGCTGGGCCATCCCGTGCACCGCATGCCCTTCGGCCATGCGGAGAGCCTAGATCGCTGCGGCCAGCGGATTGATCCAGGTGATCTCGCTGAATCGAGCGAAGTCGCTGTCAGCGCTGACCACGGGTACGCCGTACTGGATGGCCAGGGCGGCCAGTTGAGCGTCGGGCACCAAGTTGCCGGTCACGCCATAGGTGTGAACCACTCGCCGCAGGATCGACCAGGTTGCGGCGTTCATCTCGGGCAGCCACGCGGCGGGCGCGGCCAGCCAGTCATCGACGAACTCCGTGGCTTCGACGCCGCTGAGCGGGTTGGTCATCACTCGAGGGTGCGTGGCGATCCGCACGAATGCCGCCAGGCTCTGCCACGGCAGGCCCACCCTGGTCTCGCCGTTCAGGTGCTCTTCCACAAAGTCCTTGGCAGGGCGATGCTGGGCGCACCCCGCGTCGACGGCGTAAATCAGGATGTTGGCGTCGAGGATCACGCGTCATCCAGCAAGTCGAGCACTTCGGCGATGTTGCTGACGTCAAGGCGCATCCCAAGCCCACGGGTGCGTTGGGTGAACGGCTTTGAGTCCGCGGTGTTGAGCATGCCGCGACGCGCCAACGCCACCACCGCCTCGCTCGTGCCCATCCCCTGCTCCCGCTTGAGCCTCGCCACCTCGGCCTCGAGGTCAGGGGTGAGGTTGACCGTCGTACGCATGAGTTGAGATTACATCAGTGATGCCCTCGGTTAGCATCACTGATGCGGTCGGATGGTCTGCCCGGTTCTCAATGTGGCGAGCTGAGGGGCGCGCTATTCGTCCACGCCGGTTGTCGCTCCATCCTGCGGAGCGCGTTTGCTCAGTTTCTCCGACAACCGCCGCTGGTGCGTTCCCGAACTCCCGCGACTGATTTGCTGGCTAGGTGTCGGGCCGCCTGAACACCTCGACCACCTGCATGAACGGCTCGGTCTTTGATGTCACCGGAGCATCAACCCAGCCGCGGGCTTCGATCTCGGCTCCCTGCTTGTCGATGCCGAGATAGCCGTTGAACTGAGTCACGGCTGCCCCGATTTCAGTGCTCGAACGGAACAAGTTCGGAGACTCGAACGGATTCAACAGGACCTCATCGTTCGCAATGGCAGCGGTGGCGCCTACCCGCGCGAGCAGCCGCTCAGTGGTGCGCCCAATGAGTTCGATTCGGTCTTGACGTGCCTTCTGCAACCCAAGCCGATGCCGATCCAACTCCTCCGGCGCAGCCTCAAGCACTCGGTCCAACTCCAAGACACCAAGCGCTTCCTGCAACTGGAAACACCGCGCCAAGATTGCCAGCCATTCGTGGATCCCATTTCGCAGTTCCTGAGCTGGCTCGACCATCGCCCCAATCCGCTTGCCTTCTCCAACTTGGCGACTAGGTGCTCGATTTGCCGGAGCGCATAACCCTGGCTCGAAAAGATCGTGGCTTGGCTGCCTTGCGCCTTGGACCACGTCACTTCGGATACCCGGCCGACCGCGGCCTGGACGGTGATCGCTTCATCGATCACCAAGCGCAACGGACGCACCGAGCACCGAGCACCGAGCACCGAGCACCGAGCACCGAGCACCGAGCACCGAGCACCGACGACTACCAACCGAGGTCCTGCTCTATGTCAATCATTGCGAGGGGCACCATGGGGCCCTTCTGGTACCCCTCGGTGTGAATACCCGCATTGAAGACTTGGTCGACAGGAACTGCTCGGAGCCCGCACACGGGATCGCCGTTAAGACACCACGAGTGCACATTGGGAAAAGGCCGATCCCAGTCCCGAAGCTCTGCAGTGGTGGCAGCCCCTAGAATCCTGGCAACCCCTCGCCCACGCGCAGTAGGCAAACCACGCGGATTGGGAGTCCTCCAAACACGAAGCGGATCGGCGAAAAACACAGTAGAGGCGACCAGTTCACGCGACGCGGGTTTCATCTCAGCTAGCGCGACATGAGCCGACAACGCACCTTGAGAGTACCCGACCAAGACGACCCTGGTCCTTCGGCCACATTGGGATTGGATCAGGTCAATCTTGGCGACCGCGAGATCCGCACCGACCCGAGCAGAGCGCATGAACTGTGACCGCGAAGGGGAACCGCCGAACAGCAGGTCCTTGACAAGACTCCACTCCGAGTCCGAACTCACTGCCTGGCCGGTGTAGTCGATTGGCACATCCGCAAAACTCAACTTCCGCTTTGCTGCCTCCGCGCGCACCAGATCGCGCAGCAACCCCACAGGAACGCCGTACCCATCGTGATCGTTCCGCTTCTGACCGCTCCCCCTCAGGCCAACGAAGGCCACGTCTCGGCATTCCTCAATCGGGTCTTGATGCGGCGCCGCGCCAAAGTCGACCGGGCCCCACATCAGTACAGCGGCCACCAAGAGCACACCGCCAATCAACGACCCCAACAACCCACAACCACGCAGGCGTTTGCGGCCCAAGGCAGTCGCCACGCCGAAGGTCAGCAGGCCGCCAACGATGACACCCAGCGCAACATCGGAATTGACCAGCGACGGCAACACAAGCAAGCCCACACCAAGCACGACCAGGCGCCAGAAGTAACGCCTAGCAAGAATCAGTGCGAAAATCGCGAGGAGTAGCACCACGATTCCAAACCCGTGTGCAAGCGAGTCAAACATGCCGCGCGCCATCGAACACCCCAAACTCCTCTTGAGCCCCAGGCATGGCTTGAAGCCTCGGGCATCCGTACTTTGAATCCGCGGTGCCGCCGGATCGCTCAGACATCATGGCGCAAACGACTGTCGCTGGTATCACCGAATAGGTAGCGATAGCCTTGCCTCAGCTTTGAGAAGCTGCACTGGGCTGCCGGATATGGGTATGAAGGAGCACGCATGTCGGAACTGAATAGGCTCAAAGGAACGATCGACAGCATCGCGCAGTCAGCCAAGCAGACTGGGGCTAATTTGGGACAGTTCAAGGGGAAATTCAGCCAACACGTCAGCTCGGTTCAGAGCGCTATCGGTGGTAGCGCTCAACGAAAGGACCAAGAGGTCATCGCTGTCCTTCAGGACGCTCAGAAGAAGGTCGAAGCTGCTGCTCAAGCGCTAGAGAACGCTGCCAAGATCGCTTCCGGCTACGGAAGGTCCCTCTAGCGGTCTGCACCTGAGAGGCAAGTGCTCGAACCATGCGTTCCCCAGACAATCCGGAGGCAGTGAATCGCTCAGAGACGCAGGGCGGAAAGCTGTCGACCTCGTCCCCTGGCACATCCCGAGCTCTCGGTGGTGCCGCACTCCGCGGAACTCCGGCGCCCTCAACACAGCGAGCGCTAGGACGGACAGCACTGGGTGGATCCGGCATGAAGACTCCCGAAGCATTGGAACGCGCTGCGAACGAACTCGAGGGGGTCGCACGGAAGCTATTGCAGGTTGCTCAGTCAACCCAGGCATACCAAGCCAAGGTCAACCCGATCGCGCAAGGTGTGGAACAAGTAGTCGGCGGGAGCGCGACAGGGATGGACAGGCAGATTGCGAGCCTTCTTAATGCCTTCGCACGCGACGTAGGGCGAAGCGCTGCAGCGTCGCACCAGGCTGCCCAGATCGCGAAACGATTGGCCGCAGAGGCACGTGCAGAGGCTCAAGACCTACGGCGGCAGCAAGAGACAGAGCGGCAGACCGGCCAGCCAGGCGCTAGGAGGTAGCGGTGTCGCAACTCCAAGGGATCGCGAATCGTCTAAGATCGCTTGCCCAGGACGCCTCGCCTCTCGCAAGTAACGTCCAAGCGTCGGCCAGACAACTGACAGCCCTCACTCGGCAGGTCGACTCCCTTTCAAGCTCAGGAATCAACACCGCGCCACTCGTCTCCGCGCTTCAGCAAGCTCAAGCTCGTGCCGTCTCCGCTGCCGCGGCCGCTGCACATGTCAAGTCCGAAGGTGTCGCGTGGGCTGCCCGGCTCGCCCAATTTGGCGGGCACCTACACAGTGGATCGCTGGGCGAACACCCCGCTGGCGCCTCAGAGTCGGCTTCGAGAACTTCGGAGGTCGATCAAGCTGCCTTGCACGACTACACCGGAGGCGGATTCAGAGAGATCAACCAAGCTCTGCGCGGAAAGCAACCACTCACAAGTGACATACAAGAGCGTGCGAATGCAATTTCGAAGGCGATTTCAAGGCTTCCACCATACTCGGGAATGACATGGCGGGGCACCACTCTATCAACAGAACAAGCCAACCGTTATCTCCCGGGCGGGTTCGTCCGCGAGCCGGCATTCACCAGCACCTCCAAGGCACCCGAAAGCGCTTTCTCGGGGAACACTCGATTCATTGTCTCTTCACGAAACGGGAAGGATGTCTCGGGCCACTCTTTATGCCCCTGGGAATCAGAGGTGTTGTTCGACAAGGGCTCACAGTTCTACGTCGTCTCCAACCAGCCTGGTCCAATGCCAGGCACCCACGTCATCATACTTAGGGAGGTTTGAAATGGCGCCTCAAGAGGCACCCACGCCACCAACAGCCGAAGAGATCGAGGAAATTAAGAGGGCCGCAGCTGAGTTTCTATCTAAAATTGAGGCCGTGGCAGATGAGGATCGGATTCTTGTCGACAGCGAGAAGTTCGAAGGGCCGATCGGAATACCAGAAGGTGAATGGGACTCGGAAGGCACTGGCGCCCAGTAGTCGATCAATTGCGCACACCCGACGGACGATTTTCCGGTACCAATGTCCGGCCAAGTCTAGAGAATGACCCGACGATTGGCTCCCGGTGTAATCGCGCCCATTGGGCCACCACTCCGGCGCCCGTTGGCAGGAATCGCACGCTCGAGGCCCCACTGACGGATTGCGGCGACCTCTTCAGGGTTGGTCCGGCTGAAGGGTACGACATTCTCGAAAGCCTGGATGACAAGTGAATCATCGACTGGGCCGCGGTCATTCCGATCCCGCCTCTCCCAAGCGACATCCTGAATCGTCGCCGCTAGGTCGGCGCCTGCGAAACCCTCCGACACTTTCACAAGTTCATCGACAAGGAATGGGCTAGGTTCCTGTTTCACATACAAGTGGAAGTACAGCTTGATTATCTCGGCTCGCTCATCATTATCTGGAAGGTCGACGAAGAAGATTTCGTCAAATCGCCCCTTTCGAAGCAATTCTGGCGGTAGCTTTTGCACATCGTTCGCTGTTGCTACCGTAAATACCTTGTTGGTTGACTCCTGAAGCCAATACAAGAACTGGCCGATGAGTCGGGTCGTAACACCAGTGGAGTCCGTGCTCCCGCCAGCCAAACCCTTCTCTATCTCGTCAATCCACAGAACACACGGGGCCACACGGTCAGCGGCTTCCAGAGCCTCGCGCAGCCGAGATTCCGATTGTCCGACATACATCCCGAGGACAGACCCAAGGTCCAGCCGATAGAGGGGTAGCTCCCAGTTGTGCGCGATAGCCTTCGCTGAGAGCGACTTCCCGCACCCTGGCACCCCCACCAAGATGACCCCTTTCGGGGGATGAAGCGTTGTGTCAGAAAGGTCGTCCTTGATGCGGCGTTCGCGCTTCTCCAACCACAGCCGCAGACTGGTTAGACCACCAACCTCAACCTCGCTACTCCGGATCTTCACGCGTTCGATGCCACTGGACCCGCCAAAGATCTGATCTTTGTATGTCGAAAGCTCAACCAAGTCTTCAATAAGGAGTGATTCCTTCGCCAAGAGGGTGGCGATGATATTGATTGCCTCAGTCTGCGTTACCCCCGACAGAATCTCAGCGGCCCGACGCAGGTCGTCGTACTGCCATTCGATTGTGAAACGCGGATTCGCGCGATGGTCCTCCACAAGCCCCGTAATTACGTCCAGAAGTTCGTCAAAGTCCGGCAAGTCAAGGGTGACAGTCATGCCGAGGCGGGCCAAGCCAGGCCACACTCCCTTGGCCGTAACAATCGTGATCGAGCCAACCCGTTCCTCGCCTACCCGGGCAACCTCGGCGAGGTGGCGTGAAGTTGCGGACTCTTCATCAAGATCGTCAATATCCAGGAAAACAAAGTTGACGTTGTCCCGCGATTGAAAGGCCTTGATGGCGTAGTCGAGCGCGCCGGTCAGGGATCGGTCGTCGGTGATGGCCTGACCTCCCGCAAGTTCAGCGAGGCCCTTCGCGGGAGAATGCGCATAGAAGGGCATCGCTCGGTTCTTTGTTGCGGCATCACGGATGGCCTCGAGGGCACGCGAAGGCTCTTGAGTGCGGACGATGATGACGGGAACACGAGCCTTGAAGTACCGGTCGAGCCGTTCAGTGGTACCTACGAGATTGGGCATGCGAGGTTCACCCCTAGAGATCGGAGTTGAAGATGCGCCGAGTCGGGCGGCGCGGCACGAAGTCCTGCAACGCCACCTCGTCTGCCAGAAGTGATTCCTCCGTTACGGCATCTGCTCGAAGGGCTTCACGGTCATTGATAGTGCCATCCAGTGAGAAGTTGGGGTCGAGCACCGCAGTCAGGGCGTTGTCACGGATCAGGCGAAGTGTCGCTTCCCGCTGCGGCCTACTCGACGCCGAACTCGCAGCCACAACATTCACGGCGTCTTCTTCAAGTTGGGCTTGAAGACTCCTAATGTCCCTCTCGGCCTGCGCAACCAACTGGCTACGAATCTTCTCCGGGAAGGAAGGATGTCGGGCCAATTTCAGCCTTTGACCGAGCCCAAGTCGCGAGTCAACAAGAGCCCGAGCGCGCGCGTGGTCGTTTGTTGCGGCGCCCAGACTCGCTGAGAGTTGTCCCTGCCAACGCTTCATGAACTCATTGATTGCATCGTTCAGGTGGTTCAGGAAGCGTTGATACGTTGCCGGAGGAAAACTCGACTCCTCTAGCGCTGGCAGATGGCTGAGATCAGTGATTGGGTCACGGCGCCAAGCCCGTAGCCCTTTGACCCAATCTTCATAAACGCTCAGCGAGTTGTTCAACTGTGATGTCCGCCTTTTCGATCCACGGAAAGCTCACCCGGTGGAAGTGGCGACCAGTCGGGAAGATCGCCAGCAATCTTCCTATTGCGTGTGAGGCCGCTGTTCTTCTTCTGAGTGGCTGCTCGCAAGCCCAGGCCCCAGCTTCGGGAGATCGGGACGCCCTGCCCATCGCTATTTTCGACTACGGGTGGACTGAACGGCGCCCGCCGTGTCCGTCGAACGATGAGGGGCGGTGAGGTATCAGGCGTGGCGCGTGACACCAACTCCCCATCATCGGCGTAGCTTCCCCACTCGGATCCATCGAACCACCTCTGGCGACCCGTTCCATCGTCATACCACCCTGCCGGCGCAGACACATCTTGGCTCATTAGTGGGGCCACCCTTCAATAAGATCTAGGAGGTCGGCCTCCTTGGCATCCTCCTCTTCGTAGACGATTTTGGCGTCAACCCACTCTGCTGAGACGCCCCGATACGCGTCGATGGAAACTGCCTTGGCCTTCTCAAGGGCGGCCTCAGCTGCAGCGACCGCCCGATCACAGGCCTGCTTCTTCTGATAGATCAGGAACCCAGTAACTGCCGCGGTCGCTAGCAGAACGACGGCAGCAAACGCGGTGGAACTTCCCAACAACAGGAACCCAAAGAGGGTTCCGGCGATTCCAGCGACAATCTGAGGTAACACCTGCTTGGCGCTGAACGCACGCTCATCGATGTAACTCTGCATGACCGAGTCCCAGTGGTTGAGCAACTTGGTCTCAGCCTTCTGCTGGGGTACGGAGGTCGTTGTTTTCCACTCGCCAAAGCCATAGGTAGCGGCATAGTTCGAGTGCCCATTGTCGAGGACAACGCTGATCTCATCCGACCACTTGGCTCTGTAGTCCCGTGTGAACTGCCCAACCGCCGTCGCGAAGTCTTCGGCCGACGCTCCCACCGCCACCTTCTGCGACGCGACACTGACACCTAGCAAGTCGGGACGAAACGCGGTGTAGGTCTGCAACGAGAGCGCATCGACGGTCTCGTCGAGAGCCGCCACGTCTAGATCGGCAGCCTGCTGCGCACGCGCATCGTCGCCATCATGCTCGATGATGGCTTCTTGGTAGATGACCTCGCGTCGGAGTGGAAGCTCCTCAGGGTCGTACTCCGTAACCAAGATTTCGAGTAGGTCATCAAGGCGATCAGCTACCGAAGAGGAGAGTGTGGTCACCGTGTCGCGTACACCCGCGTACTTCTCTATGACGAACTGATGGGCCGACGCGTGCTCCAATCCAGCTTTCACCTGCCCCCACTCGGGGCTCCCATGTGAGAGAAAATTGAAGGTCGAATCGTCGATACGGCCGCGGTGGTTGAGGATCTCGCCTCGCCACTTCTGGACCTGTGCCGTCACGATTTCAGGCTCATCGCGAAGCAGTTCACGCCATTGCGCAAGATGTTCCAATACAAGCTGACGTCCATCGGCCCCGAATCCATCCTGGGCGGTGGATTCCAGCAGAACCGCAAATTCACGGGTGAGCGCACGCGGATCAAGCGACACGAAATAGTGACGGAGCCAGCGAGTCGCCTCGGCCAGGCGGGCCTGGCGCCGCAGCGCCAAGGCGAAGAACAGGCTCGTCTTCTTGGGGTCTCGAGTGAATGCGGCCTGCACGGACTTCTCGGCGAGGTCCTTGTCGTCCTTCGACCACGCTGCGAGAGCCACCAGTGCAGGTGCGAGCCAGTACTTGGGGGTCTGGATCATCAACTCTTCGCTGATCTCGTGGACCGTCTTGTTTCGTACGTTGCCAATGTCAAACGCCTGAAGGATGCCGACTGACGTACGCCGGACGACGCCATAATGGCCGTACTCACGCTCGAGGTCGGACTTGAGGGTGCCCAAGCGCGTCTCGGCCAATTGAACGAGGCGGGTCCGCTCATGAGTCTTCACGAACTGGTCGAAGTCAGCCCGAAGTTGCTGGAGTTCGTCGCGCGTCACGCTGAGGTCAGTAGCCACAGAACCGACCTTGTAGTCAACGTCGCTTACCTGGGAACTCAGTTCCCTTCCGACTTCGTTGATCTGCCTCAGGATCGGACTGAGGTCAATTCTCACTGTGTCTGACACGTTTGTCTCCTAAGTGACGGGGCGTCCGTCGGTCCGCACAGGTACGACGGCCCCGTCGTCGTAAACCTCGATGAAAACATAGGCATCGTTTCGCGCAAATGGACGAGCAGCTTGAAATGCCGCGGGAGGGTCTTGATCGCGCGTAAAGTGTTCGAGAATCTGAGACCCGCTGAGATCGAGTCGGTGATCGACATAGGGCGCGCCCAGATAGCAGCGGCTGAATAAGCCGATCAAAACTCCGCCACGTCGACTCTCATACTCGTCATTAATCCACCGCATGATGGCGCGCATCATCGCAGGGTCAGTCGTCGTATCGAGCCTCTGGACGGCTTCGATGAGCTCACGACTTCGCATCCCCCTGCGGTTGCGCTCTACTGCACGCCCAGCCGCAACATCGACCGTCCTCATCGACGCAAGCTGCGTCTCCTGGGAGGCTTGGGTCTGCACTACGCGTCTCACTGCCATGGTTCCTCCTTATGGCTCATAGCAACATAAGCGCAACTAGTATCAGCGCGACGATTCCCAATCCAATGCCGGCAAAGACTGCGACGATGGGACAAGAGGCCTCGACTTTCTCGCTGGGCCTCTCGGTCGGCAGAGCGCTCGGTGGCTCTGGGAAAGGTGCCACTGGCGAGGAGGCGACCGCCTGCTTTTGTGTCTTGATGTACTCGAGGCTCTTGCGCAATTGAGCGAGGTCATATTCTGCAGACTTTAATGAGTCGGAAATCTGAGCAAACGCGAGGGGCGGCATCTCCGATGCTGTTGGAATGGAAACTCCAACTGATCGCGCCAGGTCACGGACGCTGACTTGAAGTCGAGTGTTCCGATCTTTGAGGGTCTTGAATGCCCGTTCGGCACTTGCCAGGTCATTCTGAAGCTTTCGTGCCTCGGCGTTGTAAGCCGCCTCGGCCTCAGCGATGCCGCTTGATTGCCGATCGGAAAGCCCGCCAGCCTCGTCGAGAAGCGCGAGGTAGTTGTTCCACTGGGAGTTCATTGCGCGCTACCGGGTAGGGCGAATGGGACGACAATTAATGGCATTCCGTCACCCGCCTTGTCGACATAGCCGACACGGGGGTACCCCTCAATGGCTGGTTCAGAGTGAGACGTAATCGATCTGTAGTCTTCGAGGCCTAGCTTTGCTGTAATGAAGTGCCGCACGCCCTGGCAGGAGAAGCCAAGCTGGTCTTGGAGTGATCGCAAGGTAGTCCACCATCCAACAAAGTACACGCTTTTGAGCGCTCCGCGCTGTGCAAGCTCTGCCATCACGTCTCGGAGCGTGAACGTCTCAAACAAGTCTTCGCCGTCAGGATCAATGGGATGGGGATCGTCGATGCCTGTCCAGCGTTGAAAACCGATACCGATCACGAGAGTTCTTGCAGCACCATCAATGAGTGCACCCCGCAGACCCGCTAGTGCCTGGATTGCATTCGCTCGGCCGAACCTAGCAATGGCGACCCCCGTGGCTGCGGCTTCTTCGAGAGCGAAAGAGATACAAGAACCAGCTCTATCGTCAGTGGCCGATGACAGGTCCACAACGATGACGCGCTCGGGCCTGATAGAGGCGCCCAGGGACCGAATCAACCCATTGAGGACTGGCACTGCCAGACTTTTGTCGGCTCCAACGATGGCAATCGTCTGATCGACATCGTCCTCAATCGCCAGTTCAACTGGTCGATCTGTCACCTCGATTGGGCGACCGACGAGTCCTCGACATGATTCATCCGGGTCGCTGGCTCCCAGTGCCTCCGGCCACTCAGCGAAGTCTGTGGAGACAAACACCAGGGGTCCCCTGCCATCTGGTCGCAGTTCCCAAAGGTTGGCCTGCAACTGCTCTATGAAGTCGGGCTGTGCGAATGCGCTGATTGCCCGCTCGTTGGAGCCCTGAGGATCATGCCCGAAATTGCGGTTGACGACGATCTCGCCGCGATAGGTCAAATCAGCAGCTGCTTTGTTCCCTTGTGAAAGAATCGCTTCAGATTCGTTCACCGTGTTTTTCAAGGAGATGCGAAGTGGGAATTGAGCGAAGATTGACTCTCCCTTGACGCGTAGCCCGGAGACGCCCGTAGTTGTCTGAGACGAGAGGAGCAAGTGGACGCCAGAGGCGCGACCCTGCCGCGCGATGGTTTCGAGAAGCTCTACCGATTCATCGACCAAACGATCATCCCCGTCAAAAAGGACTTGGAACTCATCAATAATCACAAGCAACCGCGGCAAAGTGTTCCCACTCTTTAGACGATAGTCCTCGATACCGGTGGCGCCGCTTCCCTTGAAGGTCGCTGCCCGGGACTCCAGTTCGCGAATGACGTTACGGAGCACGGCGACCCCGAATGCTCTGTCTGATTCAAGACTGAGAACTTTCGCGTGCGGCAGCCAGTTCTTTCCACGCTCGTCGGCAGCGAATCGCTGAAACTCAAGGCCGCGCTTGAAGTCAAGCAAGTGGAGTTCTAGGTCATCCGGGCTGTAACGACAGGTGAGTGCGTAGACTATGTCCAACAAGAGGTTGGACTTGCCTTGGCCAACCGCACCTCCGACGAGGATGTTGGAAATCGGGGGGTTTTGTGACCGCAGGGAAATCGTCAGCACCCGCTGGCCGACTCGAGCAATGGCAGCCTCCAGGCCATGGGTTCCATCGCCTCTCCAAGGCCTGCTTGCGTCGTCCCAAATCAACTCCTCAAGCGGCACAATCGGACCAGTATCACTTGTTGCCCTTGATGTCGCAGCCTCAATCACCGAATTCACTAGGTCGGTCGGAGCGGAGCCGTCAGGCGAGACGCGAACGGCTGCGGGGTAGTCGCTGAGCAGCAGCTCGCCTGAGCTTTCAATCCGGCTCTTGCGCAGATGGTGGGAGAGGTCGCCTGCTCGCACACTGTCGTCAATCGGCGCGCCTGACTTATCGTGCTGGATCAGGAGATTCACCCCGCTAGGGCCTCCACTGCGAGCTAGGCGGATAAGTAGGCTTTGAGCTTCGCGGTCTATTCCCTCGGGATAGTTGAGAACTACCACGAAACGGTAATCGCCGGAAGGGACCCCACGCGCGTTCCAGAGGTCTCTCAGCGTAGAGACATGCTCAGTCGCGATAGCTTCAGCGTTTGCCGCAGCACCACTGGAAACCTCCTCGAGTACTTCGCGAAAGCCCGAAGCGGAGGTCGTAGGGGCAGGAAACGCTGGCGCATGTGCAGTCCGAAGTGGAGCGAACCCGCCAAGCTTGCCTTCAATGCGAGGGTCGAAGACGTCGATGCGCAGATGTTTCAGTGGCAGTCCGGCGACTGCTCGCAGCAACTGAGTCTGAATCTCTTCAACAGTGGCGCTGAGTGCGCCTTCTAAGAACCAGCCCTTGTCGTGGTACAGCGGATACAGAGCTGCGCCGTTGTTGGCTGCGCCTCGACGCACAAGATCGGGTGCCCCGATTTGCTCGCCGGCCGGACCTACCCAACTCTGAGTGAAGTCAGCCCCGAATGGTCCAGGAGCCGAAACCTCCGCCAGTTCCAGAATGGACGCATGAATCTCCGCCCTACGCCGGTCAACTGCATCGAGAACGTTGGCCGAGCTGAGCGAACGAAGCTCGGCGGCCCGATTCTTGGCTTCCTCTACCTCAGCCTTCGCTTGATCCTTCGCTTCTCGCCCCGCTGAAGCAATTGCCTCATCAATTTGGCGAGCCTTACTAGCCAGGGTTGTGGCCTTTGCGACCAACTCGGACTCGATACGCGCGGTGTGCTCGGACGAGAGATTCGTGCCTGGGTGCGGTGGCGGCGGGATAGGCGAAGAACCCCCGCTGGAAGTCCCGGCGCGCACCGGAGCCGGTGCACTAGGTGGGAGTGGACGCTTGTCGCCCGGGCCGGAGAAGACGCGGCGAGCGGACCGACGCGCGGGAGTACCGTCAGTCACGATACTCCCCCCTGTAGACATGGAATGGTGTCCGAAAGAGAGTAACCACATGTCAGTCCTGATGGCGAGGCCCGACCTGAAGTTTCATATCAACTTGGCATGACCCCCGTTGGTTGGTCCGGGTGATGTGTGAGTTCTTGCGGCCCGCGGTAGCGGGCAGGAAGGCTCCTCCTCATGCCAACAAGGAAGAAGCACACTCCCGAGCAGGTCGTGCGCAAGCTCATCGAGGCCGATCGGCTCCTCGCCCAGGGCGCTGACAACGCCGAGGTCGCACGCCAGCTCGGCGCTAGCGAGCAGACCTACTACCGGTGGCGAAACCAGTTCGGTGGCCTCAAGGCCGAGGACGCCAAGCGACTCAAGGAGCTCGAGGGGAGAACTCTCGCCTCAAGAGGCTGCTCGCCGAGGCCGAGCTCGACAAGGACATGCTCAGGGAGATCGCCAAGGGGGAATTCTGAGCCCGACCCGCAAGCACGCCGCCGTGAACCACCTGATCCGCGTCTTCGCGGTCAGCCAACGGCGAGCGTGCACGGTGATCGGGCAGCACCGCTCCACTCAACGTCACACCCCGCCGTCGGAGACCACCGACGACCCCGACGCCGGTCTGCGGGCCTGGCTCCGGGCATACGCGGGCACGCATCCCCGGTGGGGATTCCGCCGTGCTCACGCGGATCTGCGCAAGGAAGGCTGGGTCGTGAATCGGAAGAAGGTCCAGCGGCTCTGGCGTGAGGAAGGCCTGCGCGTGCCGGTCCGTAAGCGCCGCAAGCGTGCCGGTGCCTCCACCGCCGGCCCGGTCGTCGTGGCCGAGGCAGCCAACACTGTTTGGGCTTTTGATTTCCAGTTCGACTCCACCACCGATGGCCGCCCGATCAAGATCCTCTCCGTCGTGGACGAACACACCCGCGAGTGCCTCGGCGGGCTCGTCGAGCGTTCCATCACCGCTGAGAACCTGGCCGCCGAGCTCGATCGCATTGTCTGGACCCGGGGCACCACCCCTGCAGTGATCCGCCTCGACAACGGGCCCGAGATGATCGCCAACGCCACCGCCGACTGGGCCGGTCAGCAGGTCGGCATGCTGTACATCCCGCCCGGCGAACCCTGGCACAACCCGTTCATCGAGTCCTTCAACAGCCGACTCCGCGACGAGTGCCTCAACATCAACCTGTATCAACCTGTTCTGGTCCCTGGCCCACGCCAAGGTCGTCATCACTGACTGGAAGGAGGAATACAACCTCGACCGGCCGCACTCATCGCTGAGCTACCTCACGCCCACGGCATACGCTGCGGTCTGCACCCACTGATCGAACTCTCACAACACCTGGACCGATCGACGGGGTCCTGTCAAACTTCTTCCCGACATCGCACTCCTCAACGCCCTGTGAGACATCCCTTCGGAACACGCGCCCTTTCTGCCCTCCAAAGAACGCGACCAACGTATTCGAACGGCGGATCTCCCCGCTGGAACGGCAGACTCGCGGAGGCAGCGATCGGTACGAGAAAGTGATTATTGACTTCCTGAGTCGGGTCGATTGCCCCTAGCATCACCAGGGTGAGTGGAAACGGCGGATGGGCGCAGGGTGCCTGGGACAATCACACTCCAGAAGGCGGTCCTGTTTCGCCTCCACCGCCGCCGCCTCGAAACCCCGCACCAGCACAGCCCAGCACGGATCAGGGCTCTTCTGCCGGCTCATCACATGCGGCCTCAAACACCTATGCGGCGCCCGCCTCACATGACACATCGGGGGCTCAGCCAGGGCATCCCTTGAGAAGGCGCGAGGTTCTCATTGCACTCTTCGCATCAGTGATTCTAATCATCGGACTTGCTGGGTATTCCTTGGGGAAATCTGCAACGGGTGGTGCAAAGAGTTCGGAGGCGAATACGAGCACCAACGGCGCGGCACCCACGCCAGAAGCATCGAGTTCAGAGCCTGAACAGATTGCATCCGACGTGCCGTCCACCGATTCACAGGATCCATTGGGCGCCGGGGTATCACAGCAAGACCTGGAGTGCGGGTCGGGCTACATCGTAGTGTTGTCCTCCTACGAAGCGAGTTCGCCAGCTGAAACCGTGCGCTTGGCCGTATCAAAATTCTCTGGTGTCGCAGACTTGCATTACCTTGACCCCACGCAGTCGTGTGAGAATTTGACGGCAATCAATGACAAGCATGCCCTGCCTATCGTTCCCTATGCGGGTCCCTTTACCGACGCGTCCAGTGCCTGCCGAGCCAGGATGGACTACTTGGACCCATCGACATACGTGCTGAACGTGAATGCTGGCTACTCGAACGCGATCTATTGTTCATGCGAAATGGGCGTAGACCAGCTGCCCGCCTTGAACAGTGTGACTGACGCGGACCCTGTTGGGGACAACCGCTTCTGGGTTCAGGGGCTGCAATACATGCTTTGGGCGGCTGGATACAACCCGCGCAAACTTGTGGGCGGTCATTTCGGCCCGCTCACAACGCAAATGGTGTCCCAGCTCCAGAGGGACAACGGACTCCTCGTCACCGGTGAGATGAACCGCGAAACTTGGGACCAACTCAATGCGCTCGTGTGCCCCTAGCCTTCACCCGCGAGAGACAGTTTCTAGTGGCAATCCGCGCTGCCACGATCGATAGTCTTCCCTGAAGTGCTGAGCATTCGCCATCTATAGCTACTCGTTCGAAGTACCAGCTCAAGGACTCCAAAATCTGAGTTGCTGAACACTCGCGACTGCTTCAACTCCCGGGCCTTGGGGTAGAGGTTCTTCCCGCCCGTCCCAACGATGAATTGGGTCATTCCCCGCTCCAGGTCAATAGAGGTATTCGGGCGCAGAGGCGCGAATCGCTCGTATGTGTGATCATGCGCAGCCAGCACTAGATCGTTGCTGTGGGCAAAGGCGACCTGCCAAAGCTCCTTGGTGCCCTCTATTGGCCCATGGACGCCGGAGGTGATCAGCGGATGATGCATGACTATCATCGAGCATCTGACTTGTGTCTTATCCATTTGCGCATTCAGCCAGCTCGTTTGGGTTGAACAGTCAATCTTGTCGCAGTTGCTGTTGAGCGCATAGATACGCCACTTCCCCACCTGGTATGTGTAGTACCCCGGAGGACCCGGTTGTTGACCCGAGAAGTACTGGTAGTAGCCAGCGGCCCCCGGAGTTCGGTATTCGTGGTTTCCCGGAACCGGCCGGGTAAGTTCCAGGAGTTTGCCCCAAGAGTTGTCATAAGACTGTTCGAACTCCGCGAGCGAACCGCTCTGATACTGCTGATCACCCAGAGAGATGACTACTTCCGGGTTGAGCGAGCGCGCGAGCTGGGCCGTCTCGACGTCGCGGCACGGAAGCTTGCCCCTGTCCTTGGGGGAACAGGCAACGTCACCGACGGCAACGACTCGATGCGGACGGGATCTATGTTGGAGACCCTGTGGGGTTTCTGAAACAGTTGCGGGAGTGGCGTTCCGATGAGCTTGGGGTGGCCCAGACTCCGGTGAAATTGCTTCTGGCGACTGACAGCCGCCGATCAGCAAGGTTGCCACAGCGAGCACGACGACCACATGCTTCGGCATCAGTTGGTTCCGCGCAGCATTTCCATTGACGATGCCTGTGGGAGCGAATCCAGCAGTCCCGGGTCGTCACTACTCATGTAGAGCAAGATTTGAGGGTCGTCAAAGGTACGAACAAAGCGGCCCTTTGACGTGGGACCACATGTAATCCGCCCAGATCCAGTCGAGGTGCAACTCTCTGGGTATCCGTAGTCAAGGAGTCGACCAATTCTCATCTCAGCGGTCTTATAGGTGGCTATGTGAACTCGGCCACCTCTGATCTTGCAGTAAAAGCTGATGCCGTTATAGGACGTAGCCCCCTCACGCACGCATCGGTGCCAGTTGACTGGAAAGGCAACCCGCAAGACAGCCGCGCTATCAGTAGGGATCTCGCATGTCGAGGAGCTGTCAGGGTCCAGGGATGCGCCATCCCAGCAAGTCCTGACCGCCGTCTGAGACGGAGTCACACCTGGATCGGACACCGATGCAGACGGCTGACTTGACGGCAGTGAGGCATCTTGTGGACCACTACCTCGCCCGAGCAATACGCCAACTCCTCCAACGAGCAGAACGGACGCGGCCACCGCTGCCCCGATGACAACTTTGCGATCCCGGTCGCGCTTCCTCGAGCCTTCGCGTTCCGTCGGCTGATTCTCATCGACCTCACCCCTCGCGGTTGTTCGGGAGCGGGCATCACCTACACCGAGCGCAGCAACTGCGGGGGCGGCCACTGGCTGCGGATTGCGAGGTGCTGGCGGCGGGGGGTTTATCGGATTGGGATCATAGTTTCCCTGTTCCCCTGGACCGACTTGAGCCCACCCGCTTGAACCATCCACGGATCCATCGTATTGCTCCGCCGCCCCCTCCGCGATTCGACAACCTGGATTTCCATCCACGCCATCAGGAACCGTGTATGGACGACTCGCTGGTCCCAGGTTTACAACCAGTCCTACCTGTGCCAGCGGGGTCAAGGTATCCACGACAGGTCCGCGGCGGAGCTAACAACCACTGGCCGACTCGCCTGGCGAGGCCAGTCCGATTCTTATGCAAGTGGTTACGGCTAGTTGCCTCCTCGGCGGTCGCCGGTCAGTGAGAAAGCAGTGAAGGTGCTTTAACATGCTGCCATGCGCCCGGTGAGGTGAGTCCTGTTGCTCCCGGGGCTTGTCGCCGGGTAAAGGACTTTCAGGGCGGACCGCGTGTCGGGGAAGTGGCACCGGCGGCGTGTCGCGGTACGGAATCTGGCGTTGAGCGACTCGATCGCGTTGGGCCTCTGAGATCTCTTCCGTTCTGGGGGGCCGCGGTTTCGTAACCCCTGATCGGGTCGGTTCGCGTGGAATGGCGTCATGACCGTTACCACTCTCGAAGCACCTAGCGTTCCTAGTCGATGTCTGCATGTTCTGGACCTGGAGAACCTGATGGAAGGCTCTCTCAGCGTCGCTGGCATCACCGACACCTGGAGGAAGTACCTGACAGCGGGGCTTATTGGCCCTAACGACCAGGTGTTTGTGGGATGCGGGGCGACCTACGCACCTTGGGCTGTCTTGGGTCTGGTCAATGCGCCTCTTCGGCTGGTGGTCGGTGGTTATGGACCAGATGCCGCCGACATCGCGCTGCTGGAGACGCTCCCCGCGTCATGGGTTTATCGCCGCTTTGACCGTGTTGTGATCGGATCGGCGGACCATGGATTCGCTCCGTGGGCGAGCGATCTCGTCGACCACGGACTCCAAGTACTCCAGGTACTGCCTTCGAAGCGTCCGTCTCGGATCCTTGGCGGCGTCGTCACCGCCAGCCTTCGGCTCGGGGAACAGGCCACGTGGGGGCTCGCAACCCCTAAAGTGGCATGAAATGAGATCACCGATGACTCTGTTTTGGACCATCCTTGCGGGCTCCCTGCTTGTCAGCCCGATTGGTTTAGCGCTGGTTGTGGTCTTCGTAGAGGACCGACCCTTCGTGTTTGCCGATCAGTACGCAGCTTTCCTCATCGGCGACGTGCTGCTGGCTATCGCCTCAGCAGTCGGCTTCTCCCAGGCCGGGGGTCGGCCCTTGTGGACTCCCTGGCTTCTGGCGCCGCTTGTGCTGGGGGTCATGTTCGGGTGGTGGCAGATGAATCATGAGATCGCTGCAGGGGTTTACAGCACGGCTCAGGCGTATTCGCCTTCGAAGCTGTACCACCAGTTCATTTGCTACCCCGTTCTGAGTGCGCTGCTCGCGCGCGCGTTGTACCTAACGTGGGGCAGATGGCTTCCGCTAACCGTGGCGGGGGTGTTGATTGTCGGTTGGATGGCGTGCAACGTATGGGACTGGTCGCATCCCAAGAACCCTCACGTTGACTGGCCCCGCTCCGCGGGATCTGAGAGGACGTCCCCCCCATGTACGACGACGACGCAAATGAGAGCGACGGCCCGAAGCTGGGAGATCTCAGGCACGCACTCAGCAAACCCGCCATCGACTCCAGCCAACGAGTTATCGACTTCATGCTCAACTCATCCTGGACAGCAGGCTTGCGGCTCAACTTCCTCGGGTGGGTCTTGCGCGGCGTGTTCCTGCTGATCGCATTTGTGGCGATGCTGAGCGCACCCGAAGCCTGGCTGATACTGGTTATGCCGTTTGCGCTATTCGGCTGGCTGTTGGCAGGTCTGGAACTGTTTCGGGACGACATCATCCTCGCTCGCAGAAACAGTGGAGGGCTCTCCGGCGCGATAGCTACTCACCTTGCCAGCAGTCGCGCCTCGGCAATGCCTTCCTTATCTGGCGTGACCGAGGCACTGACCGCGGTCCTTTTGGTGGCGACCTTTATCCGCCCTATCGGCTGGCTCACCGATTTGCCTGTGCCGGTTGGCAGTGCTTTCGCCTGGTTCTTTGACCTGGTGACTCTCCAGGTGACAGATACATGGCGATCGATCGGAGTTCTGGCGTTGGCAGGCTATGCAGCCGTCGCGCTCGCCCAAGCTCTGACAGACGCTGGTTACAACAACCACGAACCCGGAAGGGAACCTGCTTGGTGGGTGCGTGGTTTCAGGTGGGTCTCCCCGTTCGTCTACATCGCTATCTGTCTAGCTGTCATGGCTGCTGGAGGTGTGGCCTCGGGATGGCTGGAAGCAGCGGTTGTGACCATGTATCTAGCTACTGCTCTGCTGCCCGTGGTGAGTGACAACATCCAGGCGGCGGCCACGCACTCCCACCTCGAGCTCACAGCTCAGTCACACCGTGACCTGGGAGCTGAGCTATCGGAAGAAATCCACCGGGTATCGATGATGCTGCACCGCGAAGCCACCCAAGCTGACTTACAGGGAAACCATGAACTCGGAAGAACCTTTGAACGGGTGTTCGCCGAGGTCGACTCTATCCGAGCACGAGCCAATAGCAGCGGCGGAATCCGACGCCCCGCCACACTGCAAGCGATCCTCGATCTCCTGCACCGCAAGAGCGACGGGTACCAGCGCCCAGTGCTGACCACAAGCACCCCCGATGTCGTCCTCTCCCACGGAGGCGCCTCCCTGGTCCGGCATATCGTGCTCGACCTCACCGCCAACGCCTTCCAAGCTGGCGCCACCGAGGTATCAGTTGACGCGCACGTGGAATCGCTGAGGACCCGCCTCGGACTGGTCACCCTCGTTGTGACCGATAACGGCCCAGGATTTCCCGAGCCAACAGCTATGAACGTCTTCCCAGCCGGATCCAGCCGTCAGGCATTGGCGACCCTATGTCGCACTCGCCGTGGTCGTCTGACCTATGAGCGGACTGTGCAGCACACCATCGCCACAGCGGTGTTTCGGACCGATCTTTGGGCAGAACAACCAGAAAGCGAACACGTCCTATGACCGCCTCCCAGCCTTCACAAGATCCCCTCCTCATCGCCTACGTCGAAGACGAGATCGGGATGCAAAGTCTCGTCGAGTACTTCCTGCATGGCGATCCGCAACTCGAGACTGCAGAGGTCATCCCCTACGAGACCGTGCACAGCTTCCTCTACGACCTAGAGGATCCCGACTTCGAGATCGATCTCTTGTTGGTCGATCTCGTCACCCAATCGGGTGACTACGGGGGGCTAAAGGGTTTAGCAGCACTCTCACAGCACCGGCCAGGAGTACCTGCCGTGGTCTATAGCGCTATCCAAAATTCTGACCGCTTCATGTATGCCCTTGCCGCAGCGGCGTGGTTCGGAGGACCAGAGGGCCCCCTGCGTGCGATCGTTCCCAAACGTCTCGGTGCAGGGTCCACGCAACGAGTCGGCCCCCAGTTTGCAGCCATCATCCGCGATGTCCTAGAAGGCACGCACGGAGACGAGCTGCTCAACTTCCTGCGCGACGCTGACCGTGCAGAGCCCTTCTTTATGCCTTCGTTCCACGAGCTCCTCCGGAGCAGGAGTGACTTAGAGCGGTGGCTCGCAGTGATGCGTCAGCCCCAGATAGCAACTGCCGCCCGACAGGTTGGGATCTCTGAGCCCACGCTGCGTGGCTGGCTCTCTGACAGACTGGATCGTCTCGGCGACCTATGGGAGACGATTGCAGAGGACTGGGATGAGCACCATCCTGGCTTGGAGATCGTCGGCCCGCTCAAAGGACAACTCGGAGAAGGAAGCCCTTTCAACCGGGCTCAATCGTTCACGACCATGCAGCGAGCCTTCTTCACCGACCCGTACCTGAAAGAGCACTTCCCCGCCGAGTGACGAGTACGTCGACCACTACCGGCAACGCGCCTGCTGCCGGACCCACTTACGAAACCGCGGCTACCCCCAGCACACGATCTGCCAGCGTGGCCGTATGGATGAACCTGAACACGTTAGATGGTGGGACCCCCGCCACGATTCTGAGCTGCAGCACCTACTCAGCTCAATCATCGCTGCTGCACATCAGGACCTTCCGAATGTGCTCACCGACCCATCGGAGCTACGCCCGGAATTCCGGGAGCTGATCTCCCTTACCGGGCAACGCATCCACAACCTGCACGCCGACGCGATCCGGGCGATCGCGAAAGACGTCGAGTTCGTGACAGTCAACGCCCGCCTGATCAGGTTCGATGACTTCTACACCGTGACAGGCGGACCAGACGCAGGACGCGAAGGCCGCCGTGACAGAGCACATGCACGTCGGCTGCAACTTCTGGACGAGATCCTTCGAGCCGAAGAGCGAGTGGAAACCGCCACCAACGCCCACCGCGACCTGGTCGAGGAGCAGATCAAGCGCGGGCACGGAGCGGTCGCGAAGTTGGACAGCAAGCTGCGTACCAACCACCGGATGGGGCAGTGGCTGACCTACACGCCACCGGCTCGGATCGAGATCCCCGCCGGCGTACTGGAAATCGGACTAGAACGCGTGCGATCAGCACTCCATAGCCAACAAGTACAGAGCCCACCCGTGGAGAACCCAGGAGCAGCGTCATGACTAGTAGTACCGCTACATCAGCAAGAAGAACCTTGCTGATTGCTTTCATCGTTGGATTCATCACCATCGTGACCGGCTGCGGTTCCTCCTCAGAGCAGCCGACCACCGAACCGACCAGCTTCGCCACCACGCCAGAAGACGGAGTCATGGCCGGTGAGGCGACCAGTCCTGGAGAGACCACCGCCTCACAGAAACCGATCGCGGTGGTCGCCGTCGACAGCTCCGGGTCCGTCCAGGGCACTGACCTTTTGGATGCGGCCGAGAACCGCGTCCGTGAACTGGTGAACCGCATGCCAGTGGGGGGAAAGGTGGTGGTGTACTCACTGAACAGCAACGTCACAGCCATGTGCAATGCGCTCGTCATCGAGCTGCCCAGCCAACCGAACCCCGATCTTGAGAAGCAAGCCCGGCAGGCCGCCGTGCAAGTCGTTTCCCAAAGTTTCCAGCGCTACATCGACTGTTCTACTCGCCAAGACCTCGGCGGGACCGAGCTATGGGGCGGGCTGACGGAGATCTTCTCCTACTACCCGACAGCTCAGGTGGCCGAGATCTTTAGCGACGGATGTGACAACGCCACCACGCCTGGAATCTGCAACGCCGAGAACCTTCGCGACCCGGACTACCCCGACAAGGCACTGGCCAGCATCCCGCCAGCACTGACTCCCGCGCTGAACCCCAACGTACGACTGACTTTCCACGGGGTGGGCAGGAACACCGCACTACCCGCGGACGCCGTCGTCGTACTCCGCAAGATCATCGCCGCTTGGGCACAAAAAACCACCGCCCAGACCTACTTCGCCGCTAGCTAAATGGAGATGAACATGAAGAACCTGAAAGGTGCCTCTAAGGAGGCGTACGCCTCGCTCGAAGCGGAGCTTGCTGCGGTTGAAGACCGAGGTGACCAGCCGATTGACGTCACGACGCCAGCGGCGATCGAGCCCAATCCCCAGGCTATGGAAATGTACGGGAAGCTCGCGCACGCCGATGGCGTCCTCTCTGGTGGTCGTGATGTGTTCACCGGACCCGAATCTCCCGAAGCACCATCCGCAGGGCTGGTCAAGACGATGTCGCGATCGCCAGTGGATGCACTGGGCCAGAAGTTCGAGCAGGTTCGGGCTGCCTACGCCTCGGGATCGTTCGGCAAGGTCGTCGCCGCCGTTGTCACACGGGCCCAAGTAGTGCGAAGCCTGTGGCCGATCATTGTTGTGATGCTCGCCGTAGTGGGCGCGGGCTTCATCAGCGAGACCGTTTACGGCCAACATGCTGCTGCCCTGCTCAGCGGAGCAACGCCTGACCAGGCTTTGATGGCCGCGATCGCCTTCTCACTGGTAATCAATGGTGGCGCATTCGTCGGCGTCCACACGGCCTACGAATCCCACCCGGCCATGGTCAAGCAGCACGGAGGCCGGATACTCCTCGGCATTGGCGCTCTCATCGTGCTGCTCGCCTTAGGGCTGGGGCTGGTGATCGGTGGGTTCGACCCCGTCCAGATCCAGGTCATCAAAGGTGGTGACGCAGCGAACAACGCCGTACCCGAGCCCGACACCCGCCCTCTCCTGGCTCTCACCTATATCGGCATCGTCTTGCTGATCACCGCCGCGATCGCCGTCGGCCACCTCCTGCTGCTACATCTCATCGACGTCAACTACGTCAACAAGACCAAGCGTGCCATCGCAGAGGCCGCCGAGAAGAGCTTGGACTGGGCTGCTGCGAACGCACTCGCCATCACAGTGGCGCAGTCCTACCTAGACGCAATCGAGCCTGCCCACCAACAAGGCCGCCACCGCGTAGGCGGTTGGAACACGACGTTCCGGCGAACACTTCCGCCCGAACTCAACGACATGTTCCAAGACATCGTCTACGACGACTCCGAGCCGACTTGGGCCCATGAAGTCCGTGACTTCATCAAAGAGCTAGAAGCCCAACAACCGCCGACAGCCAACATCACCCGAATTGCCTAACCGCAGCTCGGGGCCGCAAATCGACCAGGGACCAGGTGAGGAGGTGTCAATAATGGCGACCCAAACTGCATCAGCCTCTCGTACCGGCGAGTACACGGAGGTCAAGAAGTGCGACGGCTGCGGCCGAGCCTTCTGGACCAAACGTTCGTGGAACCGTGTAACCGTCAAGTGTCCGCACTGCAAACGGGAACACTAGTTTCGTAACCGACAGTAGGGCCGGGGAATCATAGGTACTCCCACGGTCCTACTTTCCATCTCAGGGACTCCGAGGTTCGGAGCCAGACCAGCCGCCCGAGCCATGGCTAGGTCGGGTGTCGAGGGCACGGTTGAGGGACGCGCGTCCGATGCCGAGGGTGCGGGCGATGCTGGATCGGCTGTGGCCGAGGGCGAGTAGTGCTTCGGCTTGGGTGATCCTCTCGGGGGTCATGAACGGTGGGTCGGCCACCGATAAGGCCTTGGGCGCGAGCGTTGGCGAGGCAGCGGTGCTCGGGTTGGGCTCATAAGGCCGCCGATGCGGCCTTGCGCGCGAGCGTTGGCGAGGGCGGCGAATACGTGGAAGATCATCCGACCACCAGGTGAGGCCGTGTCGATGGACTCGGGAGGGATCGGAAGCCGATCCCGGCCTGGTCGAGGATCTGCACCTGGTCGATCAGGTGCCGCAGCGACCGGCCGAGGCGGTCCAGTTTCCACACGCCGAGCACGTCACCGGGGCGGGCGTACTCCAACGCAGCAGCCAGCCCTGGTGACCTGATCCCCTTGTGATGGTCCAGGTGTTGTGAGAGTCCGATCCCCGATGATGGGGGCGAGGTGGACTTGATCAACGATGGCGAAGCGACGCAGGCAACACCCCGGAGCAGGTGATCCGGAAGCTCCGGGAGGGCGAGAGGCTGCTCGGGGAGGGTCAGGATCTTGCCGCGGTGTGCAAGCACTTGGAGGTCTCAGAGCAGACCTGGCATCGGTGGCGCCACCAGTACGGCGGGATGAAGGCCGATGACGCCAAGCGTCTGAAGGAACTGGAGAAGGAGAACCAGCGGCTGAAGAAGATCGTGGCCGACCAGGCGCTGGACATCGACATGCTCAAGGAGCTGTCCCGGGGAAACTTCTGAGCCCCGAGCGTCGGCGGCGGGCCGTGGACCGGCTCGTCGAGATGTTCGGGGTCTCGCAGCGACGGGCCTGCCAGGTCGCCGGCCAGCACCGGTCCACCCAGCGTCTGGCGCGCTCCGAGCCCACTGAGCTGGAGGCCAAGCTGAGGACGAGGCTGCGCGCGATCTCAAAGAAGCACCCGCGTTGGGGCTGGTGCAAGGCTCACGCGATCCTCAGGTCTGAGGGGTTCGCGGTGAACAAGAAGCGCACCCGGCGGCTGTGGCGCGAGGAGGGCCTCAAGAGACCTCCGCGGACCCGCAAGCGACAGCGGGTCTGGCCGCAGCGAGGCGACCGCCTTGAGGCCACCCGGCCCGACCAGGTGTGGGCGCTTGACTTCCAGTACGACGTCACCTCCAACGGGCGGCAGCTACGGTTCCTCAACGTCGTCGACGAGCACACCCGCGAAGCCCTGGCCACGACATGTCGTCGGTCGTTCACCGCTGACGACACCGTCGCCGAGCTCGAGCGGGTCATCGCCGAGACCGGCCGCTGGCCGACCAACATCAGGATGGACAACGGCACCGAGCTCACCGCCCACGCGATGCGCGACTGGTGCCGACTCTCCCAGATCCAGACCGCGTTCATCGAGCCCGGCTCACCCTGGCAGAACGGCTTCTCAGAGTCATTCAACGGCCGGGTTCCGCGACGAGTTCCTCAGCTGCGAGCAGTTCGAAACCCTGCTCGAGGCCCAAGTACTGGCAGAGGACTGGCGCATCGAGTACAACACCTACAGGCCACACGGCTCGCTGAACGACCTCACCCCCGAGGCCTTCCGGCAGCAGTGGCTCAGCAACCAACCAGCACTCTCATAACGCCTGGACCAGCAACAGGGGCCCAGTCACTGGCCGCTCGTCCCTGGCACCCGACGCGATATCGGTGAACACCCGGATCGCGCCCGCAGCGGTGAGCGCGTCGACCTGCAAAGCCGGGCCTTGGCCTGGGGTGGAGACGCGCGCTAGGAATCTTGAGCATTGCGCGAGTGAGGGGATGTCTCCCGGGATTTGCGATTGCCCGACAGCTGCCGTACTGTCATCTGTGACACCTGAATCATTTGTGTCAGTTATCATCTACCTTAGGTGCGACATGAAGACGCTTGAGACCGCCAGCCTTTCTCCCGAGCAGCTCGACGAACTAGACGAGTTCGCCGCCGAAGCCGACCCTGCGCTGCGTGATGTGCTGATGAGCCTGAGCCGGTGCGTGCGCCAAGGCGACGAGGTGGTTGTGATCGATGGCTCAGAGACGTTGACGCCGAGCCAAGCCGCTAATCGCCTCGGCATGAGCCGCACTCACCTGTACAAGCTTCTCGATCGTGGAGAGATCGTGTTCCATCGTATTGGTCGTGACCGCCGTATTCGCGTTCGAGACCTGCTGCTGTTTGAGGGCCAGCGCCAGCGTGATCGTCGCGAGCTCGCTGAGCGTTTCGCCCACGATCGCCAGACCGCTGCCGCTGCGACTGACGAGATCGCCGACCTTCTCTGACATCGGCGGGTCCAGCAATCTACGCCCGCCGTCTTGTGCAAGATGGGTTGGGTGCATAACCGTCGCGCCCGTCCCACGCTTCGCGTGCTCAAGGAGGACTTGACCTCCGGCTGGGGCTCGCCACTTCCGCAGCGCATGCTCGCCTCCGGAAAGCACACAGAACTACACCCTCTCAGTGAGCTGCCACACCCGATCGTCACTAAAGCGGCGGATTGTTTTAGCGACGCGCCCTCAGAGGACACCTACGTCGGTCCGATCGCGAGCGCAACAAGGATCCGACTTCTTGAGATCAAGCAATCTCAATGGCGCGGCGGTGTCTGGCAGGACGACGAGAGCGGGGTTTGCTGGCTGATCGTTGCTGGCCTGGCGAAGGGCGGACATCAGGACCGAGATGACTTCTACAAGCGCTTGCAACGCGAGAACGACTCCGGCGACATCACCTTGTGGCTACCAACTGCGGACGATGTTCGTCTGCTGAAGCAAGAAACGGCCGCTCGGCTTCGGACGGAGTGGGAACTCGACATCCAGAGACTCGTAAGAGGCGCCCTCTACTCCGTGCAACACGGCGGGTCAGCAAAGGTGAACACCAATCACCCCGTGCCGGGTGAAGGTGAGTTCGCCGAGGTGGAGATCACGGTGACAGCTGTGCGGGAAGACGACTACAAGGCAGACGAGGTTCTTGTGGAGATCGTCCCCTCACTGCGATTCGCAGGCAGCAACCTGCTGTGGCAGCTCACTACCCGCGTCCTCAACTCTCTCGATCCACCTGTACAGCGGTGGGATCGCTTCAAGAACACCTACTCCAACATCGGCGAAGTAGGCGCGTGGACGATGCGAATCGCAGAACTCGATAAGCGCATCGATTCAGGCACGTTGGAAGAGTCCATACCCGGGTCGACAAGCCACTACAGCCACCGACGACACCTAGCTGGCAGCACGATCAGAGGCACTGCGGTCCGCGCGCTGTGCGGAACGTTCTTTGTTCCTCTCCAAGACCACGACTCCCTACCCGAATGCCCCACCTGCAAAGACCGACTCACAGAACTACCTTAGTGATTCGAGTGGCACTCAGGTCCACATGGCCTGATCCCCTTGTGATGGTCCAGGTGTTGTGAGAGTCCGATCCCCGATGATGGGGGCGAGGAGGACTTGATCAACGACGGCGAAGCGACGCAGGCACAGATCCGGACGCTCCGGGAGGGCGGACAGGCTGCTCGGGGAGGGTCAGGATCTGTCCGCGGTGTGCAAAAAAGCACTTGGAGGTCGCAGAGCAGACCTGGCATCGGTGGCGCCACCAGTACGGCGGGATGAAGGCCGATGACGCCAAGCGTCTGTAGGAGCTGGAGAGGGAGTACCAGCGGCTGAAGAAGATCGTGGCCACCTGGCGCTGGACATCGACATGCTCAAGGAGCTGTCCCGGGGGAGACTTCTGATCCCCGAGCGTGCCGTCGACAGCGCCTCACATCCCGTGTTGGATCACGAATCGACGCACCCGTTGATCAGCTTCACGCCACAAACCTGACCCAACAGACTTCCCACGCAGGCGCGGACCCATTCCCCAACAACGTTCTGAGCGAGAGCACGGATAGCACGGCTCTGACGAAGGCACGCCGGGAGCAGGCGTACCTTCGTCATCACCTCATCGATGGACGCGCTTTGATCCCCTGCGACTTTTGCGGCCGAGAGTTACCGCCCAACCTTCTTGTGGCTGCGCACATCACCCCACGTACATTGCTACCGAAGCTGAACGCCTCGATTTCCGGGCATGCGCACGCCTGTTCTGCCTATCGGATGTGACGCCCTGTTTGAACGTGGCTACGTCTTCGTTGACGAATACGGTGTTGTGTGCAGTAACAAGCGGTTGGCCTCTGCGGCCATCGCACCTTTGCTAAGTGTGGCCGTGGGACGCCGGCTCGACTCCTTTGAAGGCGCCGCCGTAGCCCGGTTTCAACGGCACCGAGAGCTTCACCTAGTGGACGAAAGCCCCCAGACCGTGCTCCCGCATCCCTCGGGGTTGGGCAGCGCCTGATCTATGGGACGCTGCGGCGGCGTGCTCCCGGCTGAGTGCAACGCGCATTGACCTGGCTCCGGTCAAACACAAGAACCACGTCGTCGGCGGGGCGCAGACCTCATGGCCGGAGTGCCAGGCTCGAGTCAAGCACCCCAGCGAGCGTTGGAGGATTCCACCCTTGTTGCGGCAAGCGCGCCCTCCTCTCAACACCCTTCAAGTGCTCGGCCGCGGTGGCCTCGTGTTCACCGTCGAGAGCGGACAACCGGATTCGCAAACCCGAGCGACCTGGAACGACGTGCAGCCCGCCACCTACATTTATCTATGGGATCTCAGGAATCGAAATGCAGCTGGCGGTCTACTCCAACACATCGACTCGACCAACGGTTGTGCCTACTCCATGGGCAAGGGCGCCCTTTCTCTTTGGGGAAGCGGATTGCCGAGCTGAGCGCGAGGCCACCGCGACCGAATAGCTCGATCTCACGAGCTTGTAGATGAAACTCGATTTAGCGACAAAGTTTGCTAGATGCCGATCGGTTTCCTCCACTCCCCATCCCGAGGCAGCGGGATCAGAGCCTCGACGGCGTCGTTCTTCTTTTTGCTGCCCAGACCGGCTCGGAGACTGGCCAGTGTCGGGTGCCCAACGAGAGGTTGGAGAGCATGAGGTTGGAGATGGGACATGTCCACGACAGCCAACTGGCGAAGCGCGGGAGCGTCCCGAAGGGGCCAGAGGTCCGTCAGCCCCTTCATCGTCTCCAGCCAAACACGGGACAGCGAAGCGAGCCCAGACATGGGCGGAAGGGCTGTGACCTGGCGTAGAGCCTGAAGGAACAGGTATTCCAGCTTCGGTAGTTCAGCGATAGGACTGACATCGGAGAGGCCTTTCACCATCCAGAGTTCCAGATACTCAATCTCGCCCACGTGGGGAAGCTCGGACAGATCCTGGGTACCGCCCAGCTTCAGATCGAGTGCCCGCAGGTGCCGCAACGGCCGCAACAGGGACAGCCCTGGCAGCGTCACAGAGCTGAGCGTCAGACTCCGGATCTCCCGAAGCTCGCTTACAACCTCGATGTCCTTGGTCTGACCTTCGATGTAGAGACGTTGAAGGTCTTTGAAGCGAGCGAGCGGAGTGAGAGAGAGCCGCTTCTTCGTCTGCCCGATCCCGATGAACTCGGCTTTCTCCGGTAGGTAGTTGAGCCCCTCGATGTTCGTGAGCGAGTGGTAGAGCCTATCTGCCTGGAAGCGCCGCAGAGTTGGGAAGAAGCGCAAGAAGTCCAGATCGGCGATCGACCCGTCGTACGACGCGTAGGCGCGGAGCGTCACACTGGGGCGCAGTTGCAGCGCCTTCGCGACCCGCTTGTAGTCCCGGTCAGTGAGCGCACTGCTGAACTGAACCGTCGCCACGCGTGGGTCGATGAGCTTCATCACGTCTGCACGAGACACGGGCGAAGTCAGATCTAGGAGACGGCTGTCTAGGCGGGCCACGCCATGATCCTGCCCTACCTCATGAACATCTACCCGGATACGCTGGTCACCTCGTACAGGCTCACGTCCTCAATGCTCACCGGAGCACCGTCACCCGCGCCCAGCCTCGGCCTGGTCAGCAGGTTCACGTGTTGCTGCTTGGCACGTGACCACCCTAGTCCGGGCGCTACCTGACGATGCGCAACTCAGGCCTCGAGTCGGACACGCCCAGGACCTCCCTCAGGTGTGCCGTCGACCAACACAGTTCCACTGCAAGCTCGGCGCGACTGAACCCGTGCTCCTCAGCGAGCCCGAGGGCGTCTCGGAGGAGCGTCGGCACCTCGCCGCGATAGGCCGCGACGGGCTCATCTCGACGAAACTCCGCCATCCCGCGTAGTCGCTGGTAAGCACGGAGAACAGACACCTCTGTCACGACGCGAAGTTCCCCCATGCGGCGAATCAGCGACTCGACTGAGACACCCCAGGAGGTACTGATGCTCTCAAGGGTTGCCATCCGAATCGTCCGCGGCAGCAGTGGTTCGATTTGTGCGCGCGGCGTCAGCAGCTCGGCCGCGAACTCGTCGGCCTCCCACTCCTGTTGGCGATCACCCGGGAGCGGATTGGAATGCAGCAGCAGATGTCCGAGCTCGTGCGCACAGGTGAACCGGTAGCGGTAGATCGAGGCTGCGCGCTCTGGCGTCACGATGATCATGGGCCGACCAAGGGCATTGGTGGAGTAGGCATCAACGCGGGTTATCGCCTCGTTGGTGAGGGGGATCAGCGTCACGATGATCCCGTGTGCCTCGATGGTCGCCACCAGGTGCGCGAGCGGGCCCGGTGGCACATTCCAGGCCTGCCGCAGAATCTGGGCTGCTTCGGTCGGCGACGTTCCTTCGGGTATGTCGGGCAGTTCAACCTCGGGAAGACGGATCCGCTTCTCCAGCGCGTGCGTCAGTTCCCAGACCTGTTCCGCGTAAGTGGCTGCCTTCGCCCGATCTTTGGCTCGGGTCGACCGCAGGCTTCGGAAGTCAGCGTTCGCGGCATCAAGACGGCCGAGCGGACGGCCTGCCGCGAAGAAGTCGACGGGCACCTTCAGGACGCGGGCCAAGGTCGGTAGGTGTTCTGGTTTAGGGACACTGACTCCCGCTTCGTACTGCCCCACAGCTGCTGCTGACACTTTGATGGCCTCGGCAAGCTCGGCCTTGGTCAGCTCCGCAAGCACGCGGGCCTGAGTGAGTCGGGCAGGCTCAAACGCTCGGGCCAGGTCGTGGTAGGTAAGCCCACTGCCGTGTGAGAACAGCTCGAACTGGCTCGGGGTGTCGTCAGACATCGCCGCGGTCCTCGTACGCAGCCTGGATCTCGTCCTCGCCTTGGGGGCCCATTTGCTTGGCCGGGGGCTCACCACTTGTGAAGGTCTTGTCCTCATCTGGGACCGCGTACGGCTTCGCGGCCTTCACACCCATCAGGCTCTCGTGGAAGTCTCCCCACGAGATACAGCCGTCGCTGGTGAGCGACACATCACCCCACGTCGTGCGGGGGCCACCCGAAACTGCACACGCGCCCGTGCGTACGACGCCTGACCCGCTCCACAACGCCCGATGCTGCCCGGGTGTGAGGGGTTAACCAACTGGGGTTTTTGTGCCCATTTGTGAGCCCACGGCGGGCTCAAAGGGAGCCAAAGGAGCCGACGCGGAGGGGCCGGGAAGCGAGGAACAAGGCGGTTGTTGACGCGATAGCGGTAAGGGTCGCGCTCGTTTCAGATGACCACTGATCCCGCCTCAATTGGACCAGATTCACGCTCAAAAACACCTGCGCGCCTGTGATCGTCGCTCGCTACGCTCGCTCCTCAACAGGCGCTTGACCTCGGTCACGAGCGAGCAAGCTCGCTCGGACACTCGGTCTGCGCGCCTGTAGGGATTCGAACCCCAAACCTTCTGATCCGTAGTCAGATGCTCTATCCGTTGAGCTACAGGCGCTTGTCCACAAGGGACTGAGAGAGCGTACCGGACGCGGTCGGGAGAGTCGAAATCAGAATGCCCTGCGGCGGGCGGAGCGGTCCGTGGTTTCGACACGACGGCTGCGCCGTCGGCTCAACCGACGGGTGATGAGGCTCGCCGTCGGCTCAACCGACCGGTGGTGAGGCTCGCCGTCGGCTCAACCGACCGGTGGTGAGGCTCGCCGTCGGCTCAACCGACGGATGGTCTTGCTTCGCGGTCGGCTCAACCCATGGGTATTGAGCTCGCCGTCGGCTCGACCGACGCACAGTGCTGCTGGTGACTCTGATCACGATTCCACAAATTGAACGATCTAACGGGCCGATTCCCAAGTGGGTTCGCTTGCTCGGTTCGAAGGTGATCCCAACCCGGCGTAACTTAGGAGCAGAACGCCGCAGACAAGGCGGAGTTCGTCGACTTTGCGATGGTCGACCACCGAGGCTCGCGAAAACAGTTCGAGAGGGAACCATGACCGCCGACACCGCCACCGCTGCGACCACCCACCAGGGTGTGCTCGACTTCGTCAACGAGGCCATCGCACTGGCCAAGCCCGACAACGTGCACTGGGTCACCGGGACGGAGCAGGAGTGGGACGAACTCACCCAACTCCTGGTTGACGCAGGCACCTTCACGCGCCTCAACCCCGACAAGAAGCCCAACTCCTTCTATGCCGCCAGCGACCCGACCGACGTCGCCCGCGTTGAGGAGCGCACCTACATCTGCTCGATCAACGAGCGCGACGCTGGCCCGACCAACAACTGGATGGACCCGGCCGAGATGAAGTCCATCTTGACGCCGCTGTTCGACGGCTCGATGAAGGGCCGCACGATGTATGTGATCCCCTTCGTGATGGGCAATCTCGACGCTGACCACCCGCTGTTTGGCGTGGAGGTCACCGATTCGGCGTACGTCGTCTGCTCGATGCGGATCATGGCGGGGATCGGCTCCGAAGTACTCAAGAAGATGGAAGACACCAACGCCGACTTCGTGCCGTGTCTGCACTCCGTGGGCGCCCCCCTCGAAGAGGGCCAAGAAGACGTGGCGTGGCCGTGCAGCGAGACGAAATACATCGTGCACTTCCCCGAAGAGCGTGCGATCTGGTCCTACGGCTCCGGCTACGGCGGCAACGCGCTGCTCGGCAAGAAGTGCTACGCGCTGCGGATCGCTTCAGCCAAGGCCCGCGACGAGGGTTGGATGGCCGAGCACATGTTGATCCTCAAACTGACCGCCCCCGACGGTGACGTGCGCTACATCGCCGCCGCCTTCCCGAGCGCCTGCGGCAAGACCAACCTGGCCATGCTGGAGCCGACCATTCCAGGCTGGAAGGTCGAAACGCTGGGTGACGACATCGCCTGGATGCGCTTTGGCGAAGACGGCCGGCTCTACGCGGTCAACCCCGAGCACGGCTTCTTCGGCGTGGCTCCAGGCACCAACGAAACCACCAACGGCAACGCGATCAAGACGCTCAACAAGGGCAACTCGATCTTCACCAACGTGGCCCTCACCGACGACGGTGACGTCTGGTGGGAGGGTCTGGAGAACCCGCCGGCCCACGCCAAGGGCTGGAAGGGCGCTGACTGGACCCCGGACTCCGGTGAACTTTCCAGCCACCCCAACAGCCGCTACTGCACCCCGATCGAGCAGTGCCCGATCCTGGCCGAGGAGTACTACGCCCCCGGCGGCGTGCCGATCGACGCCATCCTCTTCGGCGGGCGTCGCAAGACCACCGTTCCGCTGGTGGCCGAGGCCCGGGACTGGACCCACGGCACCTTCATTGGCGCGACATTGTCGTCGGAGACCACCGCGGCTGCGGTCGGCGCCGTTGGCGTCGTACGCCGGGACCCGATGGCCATGCTGCCCTTCATCGGCTACAACGCCGGCGACTACCTCAACCACTGGATCGAGTTGGGCAAGACCCACGACGCCGACAAGCTGCCCAAGATCTTTTTGGTCAACTGGTTCCGTCGCGACGAAGACGGCAGCTTCTTGTGGCCGGGCTTCGCCGAGAACACCCGTGTGCTCAAGTGGGTTGTGGAGCGTCTCGAAGGCAAGGCCGACGCCGTGGAGACCCCGATCGGCTACCTGCCGACCCCGGGCGCGATCGACATCGAAGGCCTCGACGGAGTCACCGAGGAGCAGGTCGCGAAGGCCCTGAAGTTCAGCGCCGATGAGTGGCAGAACGAGATCCCGCTGATCAACGAGTGGTTCGAGAAGTTCGGCGATGACCTCCCCGCCGTGCTCTGGACCGAGTTGGATGGCCTCAAGGCTCGCCTGGGCGAGTAGTCCGGCTATCCACGTGAGCTAGGTTGCGCACGTGGTGGTGAATTCCTACGGCGCAGAGCAACGCGCTCTTCTGGAATCTGAGGCGGTGGCGATCTTTGAGCGCGCCACCGCCCAGGGCCGGGTAGTGACCGACGAGGTCACCGACACCGATCGACCTGCCTTCGATCTGCTCGTCGACCTTGGGCTGTTGATGCTCGACAGTTCCGCCTCGGCCTATGTGCCGGTTGACCCTGCCATCGTGCAAGCGCGGGTGGTGGGCCCGCTCGGCCAACAGGGCGCACAACTGATCGCAGAGGCCTCGGAGTGGTCGCACTCCTTTGAGGCAATCTCGCGCACCTACCGTCGGGTGGCGAGTTCGTCGCACATGCTCACCGAACTGCGCGGGGTCGACAACATCAACCGGTTCATGGACTCCGCCCTGGAGGACGCCACCCGCGAATTGCTCACCGCCCAACCCACAATCGGGCGTTCCGCCGAGGCGCTCGAGCGCGCTGCTCAGCGCGACATCCGCACCGTGCAGCGCGGAGTGCACATGCGCACGCTCTATCAACACTCCGCGCGCCGCAGCGTCTTCGTGCAGGAGTACGTCGAACGCATCACCACCCACGGCGCCCAAGTTCGCACTCTGGAGGAGTTCTTCAACCGATTGATCGTGGTTGACCGTCAGTTGGCCGTGATCCCCGGGGCCGACCCTCAGGTTGCCATGGCCATCCGCGAACCCTCGATGGTCGCCTATCTCGCCGACATCTTCGAACGCTATTGGGAGCGCGCTCGCGCCTTCGACGACCGCGCCGAGACCACTCGCAAGATCGTGGCCGCCGATGTGCGCAACATGACGCTGCGCATGCTGATCGAAGGTCACCCCGACCCTGCCAGCGCCAAGCGGATGGGGGTCAGCACTCGGACCTACGCCGGCTACATCGCCGCCCTCAAGGCTGAATTTGGGGTGCAGACCCGCTTCCAGTTGGGCTATGCCCTCGGCCAGGACCAGAGCCGGGATCTAGCCAGCGAAGCCTAACCGGCGAGCAGGCCAAGAGCGCTGAAAAGATTGAGTGGGTGGTGCGAGAACGCACCACCCACTCTGGGTTCGAGACGGCCGGGGGGGTTGGGCTTTGGGACGCTATCGGGGGGGGGTGAAAGACGTCCGCTTCGTCTCGAGATCTTTAGTTGTAAGTCTTGGTTAGCCCCAGCCGGTGTCTTTGCCGAGTGAAATCCGACCCCAGCCGGTGTCTTTGCCCTGTGAGATCTGACCCCAACCGGTGTCACGGCTCTGCGCTTCGCGGCCCCAGCCGGTGTCCTTGGCTGCGTCGGCGCTCCCGCCGAATCCCAGAACTAGGCCGACACTCAGAAGGAGCGAGACAACGCCTCTCGCCACCGTCTTGGATGCGTTCATGGTCCCCTCCTCCAATGAATATTGACACCAGTTCCGGTGCTGATCTCTAGTGTCCCCCCGAAAAGGGACGCTGCATCACAAAATCGACTTCAAGTTTGTGCACTGCATGTTTGTGCAATTTCTGACACGGTAGCAGATGTTCAACTTCGCACGCTCGCGCCCAATCTGAGCGTTGACAAGACTGCTTCACATTGACCTAGATCAACCTTCTGTTTCCGTGGGTCTCCCCCGCCGGATGTGTTGCAAACGCGCTTGAAGGCCTCCGAATCTGCACAGATTCGCATAGTTGTGCAAAAAGTTGTCGAGCCGACCGATCCGAAAATCGGCCGACTCAACGTGCGGCGGAGGTGGCGGGATTTGAACCCGCGAGAGGGGTTTGCCCTCAACCCGCTTAGCAGGCGGGCGCCATAGACCGGACTAGGCGACACCTCCACGGTGCCGCCACAGGCTACTAGCAGGCGCGCCCTGCGTTCCAATCCGGGTCAGGTTCTGGAGTTCAACCGAGATCGCAGAGCATCGACAAACTCCGTAGGCGCGACTGCTAGCACGTCGACTGGAATGGTGGTCGTGCGCCCGTCGCGCAGTCGTAGGACAACGCACCGATCGTCGTCGAGAGTGGTGGCAACGACGTCTTCGACGTCGCTCCATCGCGCGGCCGTCGTGCCCGCCCCGCGCACAAAACGGACTCGATAACCCTCACGGTCTAGGCGTACGACGTACCACCGCCGCGTGAGTAGCCAGCCGCCGAGCAGCACCAACAGCGCGATCAACCCGGCAGTTGTGGCGAGCGCGACCGGCGGCCAGGAGAGCAACATCGCGGTGAGCGCCACCACAAACAGGATCAGCCCACCGAGCCCGATCAAGCCCGCCAACAGACGAGCGCGTAGCACGGCAGACACGGCGAACTCAGATTGCACACCCGCATTCAACTCCCCCGGCAGGGCTGAGCAGACACCAGGGTTGTCAGACTGGGTGGCCTGGGTCACACTGGCCCTCCCGCACCACGACCACAACTCGGAGGCGGTCGCGATGGCGCAGTTCGAAGATGCAGTTCAGACCGTACGCACAGCCTTGGCGCGCCCAGCCGGCGAAGACTGGGGTTGGCATCTGCGCACTCACCTGCGCAATCTCAGGCTGGCGATCATTCACGAGCCGATCGTGTCGGAGAGTTGGCTGGCCTCACGCTGCGGCCAAGCCCAGCGCGAGCGCATGGCCCTGATTTCACGGATCGCGACCCTCTCGCCGATCGTGCTGGCCGGTAGCGAGCACGCAGAGGTGCGCCAACTGGTCGAGCGCCTGTTGCATGATGCGGAGCGCTATCACCAGCGGGTGATGGACCTGATCTATGACTCAGTGGAGTTGGAGTTCGGCGGCTCGGAGTAGCCCCGCGCTGAAGCTGCGGGCTCAAGAGCCAACTGGCAGAGGGGGCGGGATTCGAACCCGCGGTAGGTCTCCCTACGACCGCTTTCAAGGCGGTTCCGATCGGCCACTCCGGCACCCCTCCATGTGACCGGCAGTGCCAGGCACGGCGCCTAGGTTAGTACGACGAGCACGTCGCCTTCTTGCACGACGTCACCGGGAGCCACTCGAACCTCGCTGACCACCCCTGCCCGCTCGGCCAGGACGGGGATCTCCATCTTCATCGATTCCAGCAACACCACAGTCCCGCCCTCAGGGACCTCGTCACCCACAGCCACGCGGACTTCGAAGACGCTTGCCACGAGTTCGCACACGATATGCAGGTCAGCCATGGGCAGAACCTACTCGCCTGCGTGGTTACTCGCGCGTTGTCAGCGCAGGCTGGCCGTGCGGGAAGGTTCGGGGCGGCCCTGGCAGGAAGCCTCGCCACGAGTTGCCCGAGACCCGCGCGGGCCGGTGAAGTAGGCGTCGAGAGCGATGACGGCAAAGCCAATCACCAGACCGATCAGGAGCGTGTAGAGCACCCCAAGACCGGCGCGCACCGGGGTTAGGTCGGCCAATAGCAGGCTGGCCACAGTCACCGTCATCGTGACCCCGAAGGCGCAGGCCCACCACCCCTGACGACGACGGGTGCGCATCCACACCCCCCAAGCCAGCGCGGGCACACCAAGGATGGCGGCCAACGGATGGGGCACAGCGCCCAGCAAGTCCACCGCGCGCGTGCGGATCGTTTCGAGCTGCAGCACCAGCCCCGGCGAGCCCCAACGGCGCAGCGCTTCGCCGTAGGCCAGTGCCAGCGCGAGCACCAAGGTGCCGACCAAGATCATCAGCACGCCCCGGCGACCCAGACCATGCAGGCCCGCACCGAGTCCGTTGACGATCAAGAGCACCCAGACCAGAGCGAGCCCAAGGGTGATGTAGTCGAACCGCACAGGGTCAACCGTGGCGTGCGTGGCTGCTACCCCCAGCGCACCGACGACGGCCACTGCCGCAGCAATCAGCACCTCACGTACGACGGGTAGCCACCCCTGCCCTGGGCGCGTGATCAGCACCGCAAACACGCTGGTCAACAGGGTCAGCGCCACAGCAAGACCCGACACGATCCACGGAATCCCGCTGCTCATGGCTGCTGCGGCCGCCACCCCGGCAGCCCCACCGGCCCACAGGGCGTTGGCGCCGGTCCGCACCGCAAGACCAGCGGCGAAAATCACCGCAATCAGCACGACACCGACGGTTCGCGACCACGCAGGCAGGCTCAGTCCTGACCAGCGCTCGACGGCCAAACCGACAGCAGCCAGCACAGCAATGGCGACGCAGGCCCACCACAACCCAGCGGGTTGGCTCTCTTGGGTCGCGATGGCTCGTGGACGCCCGGGAGGCTTCGATCTCGACGATCTCGACGATCTCGACGATGTCGATGTGGGTGCGACCACCTCAGTCGGCTGTTGCACCCGGACCCGTCCGCCTCGACGCTGCCCACGATCAGCCCGCGATGGCCGCTCCGCACGCGCGGCGCGATCGGATCGGGTGGGCCGCTCTTGTCGATGCCCAGGGGGCTGCGTAGGCGTTTGGTCACCGGTCGCGTCAGCACTGGTGGGCCGTGGTGGCCGCGACCTGGGCGCGCTGTGGGAGTGCGACATCGTGGGTCCGTTCGCCGGCGTGGACTACGCCGCCGACAGTATCAACCAAGCCGCCCGAGCCGACGGTTGTCCAAAGAGGGGTTGGCGGCTCGGGCCGCAGCCACCTCGCAGGGATCGATCTGCACATCAAGGGTGGCGGTCTCATCGCCGAGGCGGGCTACCACATCGCCGTACGGCGAGATCACCTGGCTGTGCCCGGAGTACTTCTGCCCACATTGGGCAGAGGCAACCACCCAGCAGAGGTTCTCGATTGCCCTGGAGCGCAGCATGGTCTCCCAGTGCAGCACCTTGCGCGGACCGGCTACCCACGCCGCGACCAACAACAAGCCCTCGGCGCCCGCCTCGACCAACATCCGCGACATCTCCGGGAAGCGCAGGTCATAGCAGGTCATCAACCCCCAGCGGATCCCGCCGAGGTCGAGCACGGTGGGTACGACGGGGCCAGGGGTGACGGCCTCGGACTCCTTGAACCCGAAGGAGTCATAGAGATGAACCTTGCGATAGGTGGTGATCTCGCCACCATGGGCGACCACAAGGGTGTTGAACGGACGCTGCGGATCTTCCGGATTGACCTCAAACATCCCCGCAGCCACCGCCGCACCGCTTCGGTGTGAAGAGTGCAGCAAGGCGCTGACGAACGGGCCGTCGAGGGGCTCGGCATAGGCGGCCATCGAGGTGCCCGACGGGCCGAAGTCGCGAGACATCGCTTCAGGGAAGACCACCAGATCGGCGCCCTCACTGACTTCGAGGATCGCGGCCCGATTGACCTCCGGGTCGGTCGATGCCGCTGTCTGCACAATCCGCACCTGCATGCGCGTCAGCCTACGCAGAGCTTCGCCAATTGTTCTTAACCTGGACGCGCTATGGTCCGGCGGTGTTCATCGGCGGGATCATCCTCACTGGCGGCACCGGCCGACGACTCGGCGGTGCCGACAAGGCAGCACTCACCCTCGACGGCTTGCCGCTGTTGGAGCATGCGCTCGCCGCGATGGCCGAGGTGCCGGACGTGGTCGTCGTTGGGGACCCTACGACGACGAGTCGGCCGGTGACATTCACCCGCGAGACGCCTAGCGGAGGCGGGCCAGCACTCGGTGTGCTGGCCGGATTGAGGGCGTTCGAAACGTTGCCGACGCTGGTCGCGGTGCTTGCCGTCGATATGCCCCGCGTGACCACGGCAACCTTTAGGCGATTGATGCTCGATGCAGGCCGAGACGGGGCGCTGTTAGTGGATCGACAGGGCAAGAAGCAGCATCTGTGTGGGGTCTATTCGGGCGCGGCGCTGCTGGCTGCTGCTCCCGACGCGATTCACCGCGGGTCGATGAAGGCACTGCTCAAGCCACTGAAGCTGACCAAGGTGGCTGCGGTCGGCAAGGAAGCCCGCGATGTGGACACTTGGGAGGACCTCAAGCGGCTCTCTTCGTGATCTTCGGCTCACCGCTTGCATGTGAGTGATGCATGTGGGCAAGTTGGACTTGTGAACCTGCACGACTGGATCGATGAACTCTGCGACGTCCTCGATATCGAGGAAGCCGACCTCGACGAAGCCCTGATCTTGGATGTGGCACGAGAAGCCGCCCACAACGTGGCTAGACCGGCTGCACCACTGACGACGTTCCTTCTCGGCTTCGCTGCGGCTCGCTCCGCTGGAGACCCTGAGGAGACTGAGCGGCTGGCCGGGCTGGTCTTCGACCTGGCTCAGAAGTGGGATCGGCCAGCCGGGGCTCCGGTGGCCGAGGAGGCCGACGTACCTGTTGATGATGAATCTGCAGTCGTGGCTGCCCACCAAAGCGTTGACGGACCAGATCCGGTCGACGACGCAGGCGACGAGGCCTGATGCGGGCGGTCGTTGCCCCGGTCCCCGGTGGACCCGAGGCGCTGGTGATCGAGCAACGCCCGGACCCGACTCCAGGTCCTGGCGAGGTGGTCATCGACGTGGTGGCTAGCGCCGTCAACCGGGCCGATCTGCTCCAGTCGATGGGCTTCTATCCGCCTCCGCCAGGGGCCAGCGATGTGCTCGGCTTGGAGTGCTCAGGAGTGATTTCCGCTGTCGGTGACGGCGTCGACTGGGGCGTGGGCGACGAGGTCTGTGCTCTGCTGGCCGGAGGTGGCTACGCCGACAAAGTCCTGGTGCCAGCCGGCCAGGTCATGCCAGTGCCTGAGGGTGTCTCCCTCGTCGACGCCGCAGCGCTTCCCGAGGTGGCCTGCACGGTGTGGTCCAACGTGTTTATGGTGGCCGGGCTGCGCCCAGGCGAGACACTTCTGGTCCACGGCGGCGCTGGCGGGATCGGCACAATGGCGATCCAACTCGCCCATACCTACGGCGCTCGGGTGGCGGCCACCGCAGGGTCGGCCGAAAAGCTCGACGTTTGCCGCTCCCTGGGCGCAGACGTGGCGATCAACTACCGCGACGAGGACTTCGTCGAGATCGTTCGCGGCCTCGGCGGGGCCGACGTCATCTTGGACAACATGGGCGCCAAATACCTCGCCCGCAACGTCGCCGCCCTGGCTACCGAAGGTCGCCTCGTCGTGATCGGCATGCAGGGCGGCACTCGCGCTGAACTCGATCTCGCCGCGCTGCTGGCAAAGCGAGGGGCGGTGATTGCCACCTCGCTGCGGGCTCGACCCCCGGCTGGCAAAGCCGCGATCTGTGCGGCAGTGGTCGAGCACGTCTGGCCGCTGGTGACGCAGGGAGCAATCCGGCCGGTGATCCACGAAGTGCTCCCGCTCACCGACGTACGACGGGCGCACGAAGTGCTGACTGCCTCCAGCCACATCGGCAAGCTGGTCCTGCAGACATAGGTGTCGGTAGGCATCTCGTAGGCTGACCGTCATGACTCGAGAGCCGGTGCAGCAGGGCGACCAGCGGATCGTCATCGTCGGACAAGACGGGATGGCCGTTGCCGAAGCCCAGGTTGACGGTGACTCCGAGGAGCGCAGCCTCACCGACCTGGTCGAAGAGCCCGCCAAGGTGATGCGGATCGGGTCGATGATTCGCCAACTGCTCGACGAAGTGAAGGCGGCTCCGCTCGACGAGGCTGGCCGAACTCGCCTGGCCAAGGTGATGCACGCGGCCGTCGGCGAACTCAAGGCAGGTCTGGCTCCCGAACTCGACGAAGAACTCAACCGACTCGTCGAGCCGTTTGAGGGGCCGACTCCGAGCGAGTCCGAACTCCGCATCGCCCAGGCCCAGTTGGTGGGTTGGCTTGAAGGCCTCTTTCACGGCATCCAGACCGCTATCTATGCCCAGCAGATGGCTGCCCGCGCGCAACTGGAGCAGATGCGCAGGCTGCCCCCGGGCCAGACGGCGGCTGAAGGTGATCCGGCCGGGCCGGGCCCCAGCGCAGGCACCGACGGCCGCGGCGGGATGTATCTCTAGGCGACCGTCTTGATCCGGTGCACCAACACCGCACCGAGTAGCGAGACCAACGCTGCGGTCAAGAAGAGCAGCGGGTAGCTCACGCCGTAGCCGAGGATCAGCAGGATCGACACCAACGGCGCCGCCACCTGCGGCAGCGCGGCCGCGATGTTGAGGATGCCCATGTCGCGACCGCGGCCTTCAGCCTCGGGCAACACCTGGGTGATCAAGGCAAAGTCGACGGCTTGATACATGCCGAAGCCGAGTCCCATCACGACCGCACCCACCATGACGCCGGCGAAAGTGCTCGCAAACATGAGTACGACGAACGCCAGCGCCACCACGATTCCGGAGCCGATCACAAACGGTTTGCGCTTGCCGATTCGGTCAGAGGCGACACCGCCGATGATCGCCGTGATCACCGTCATCGCGGCATAGATCGCCGTGAGGGTGAAAACACCCTTCTCAGCGTTGGCCCGCCCCAACTGCAGGCCGTCCTGCAAGAAATAGAGCATGAACAGCAACATCAGCGCATTGCCGAACTGCATCAAGAAGCGCGTGATGAACGCCCACCTGAAGTCGCGCCGAATCTGCTCATCGATCGGCGCCCGCTTGCGCTGCTCGTCGCGGCTGCGTGCCAACTGCAATTCGGAGCGGGTCAACGGCACATCGCGGGAGTGCAAGAGGTACGGCAGGGCGCTCAGACCGAGCAGCACGACCACCACTAGGTAGCCCGCCCGCACCGAACCGGTGAGCATCGGAATCGCCGAGCCGAGCGCTACCCCGACGGTCTGTGACATGGCCACCATGCCGCCGACCACACCGCGCTGGGCCACCGGCACCTGATCGGGCACAGCGGCCACGATCGGGGCGAAGATGGCGTTGATCGCGGCCTGGCTGAGCACCCAGCCAGTGACCAGACCAGCCACCGACGAGGCTGTGGAGAGCAAGAGCAGCGCTGCGATGGCAGCCACCACACCAGCGAAGATCCATGGCACCCGTCGTCCGAAGCGAGACAGAGTGCGGTCCGACAGCGCTCCCCACACCGGGTTGAAGATCGTCGAACTCAGCGCACCCGCAGCCGTGGTCCACGCCAGCGTGACCTCTTTGGCGCCAGGCACGATTGCGTCAGCCTGCTGCGCCAACAGCACCTGGATCGGCACGAAGAAGGCGATCATGATGCCTGCATTGAGCAGACACATGGCTGCGATCCAGAGTTTGCCGGGCCGCTCGGTGGGCTCAGCTAGGGCACTGCGTGGCGCGGTCAGCGCCCCACTCACGCGTTTGCCTCGATCACGTCTTGGTACCACTCGTAGGAGGCCTTCGGATAACGCTGGAGGGTGTCGAAGTCGACGTACACCAAACCGAAGCGCTGGGTGTAGCCCTCGGCCCACTCGAAGTTGTCGAGCAGGCTCCAGGCGTAGTAGCCGCGTACGTCGACGCCAGCCCGGGCAGCGTCGGAGACCGCCCGCAGATGCGCGTCGTAGTAGGCAATCCGCTCCTGGTCGTCGACGACACCATCGGCGTCGGGGGCGGTCGGATAGGCGCAGCCGTTTTCGGTGACGTAGACCGGCGGGAGCTCGGGATAGCGCTCGTGCATCGTGACCAGCACCTCAGTCATCCCTTCCGGCACGATCGGCCAGCCGAACCCAGTGCGCTCGCGGTCGGGGATCTCGTGGACGCTGAACGGCAGGTTAGAGGCGGTCATCGCCTCCGCGGCATGTCCGGTGGTGGCTTCGGGGCTCGCGGTCTTGCCGGCTGCGCCGATCAGCATCGGGTTGTAGTAGTTGACCCCATAGAAGTCCAAGGGCTGACAGATCGTCTCCAGATCGCCTTCTTCGACCGGGAGCAGCGCGCCCCAGTCGCCCGGGTAGTGGCCACGGAGCATCGGGTCAGCGAAAAGGCGGTTCCACAGGTCGTCATACAAGAGGGCGGCGGCTTTGTCGTCCTCGTCGTCGCTCAAGGGCCAGACCGGCATGTGGTTGTTCGCCGTACCGACGGCTTTGGCGTCGTGGGCTCGCAACGCTTGCACGGCGAGCCCGTGGCTGAGGTTGAGGTGGTGTGCGACGCCGAGAGCCTCAAACATCATCTGCTTGCCCGGGGCGTGGGCGCCCGTGGCGTAGCCGAGCATGGTGACCACGTTGGGCTCGTTGATCGGGCACCACTTGCCGACCCGATCACCGAGAGCCTTGGCCATGATGTCGGCGTAGTCCGAGAAGCGTTGGGTGGTCTCGCGGTTGAGCCAGCCGCCCTCGTCCTCCAACGCCTGGGGGAGATCCCAGTGATAGAGCGTGGCCATCGGTTCGATGCCCGCCTCTAGGAGTTTGTCGACCAAACGGCTGTAGAAGTCGACCCCCGCTTGGTTGACATCGCCGGAACCGGTCGGCTGAATCCGCGGCCAGGCGATCGAGAAGCGGTAGCCGCTGACCCCGAGGTCCTTCATCAAGGCCACGTCTTCGTCGACGCGGTGGTAGTGGTCGCAAGCCACCGCCCCGCTGGACCCGTCGAGGATTTTGCCCGGGGTGGCGCAGAAGATGTCCCAAATGCTTCGCCCGCGGCCGTCAGCGTGGACTGCCCCTTCGATCTGGTACGACGCCGTGCTGGTGCCGAACGTGAATTCCCTGGGCAGTCGTGGCAAATCGGTCATGGGTTTCATCATGGTCGTCAGCACCGGTCGGGTCGAGGACATGTCGCAGGTTTGCGGTCGGTTTGTGACTCGGTGACGCCAACTTTTTGGGCGCGTCGGCGGAACAACCGGGCGCGTCGGCGGAACAAGTGGGCGCGTCGGCGGAACAACCGGGCGCGTCGGCGTTAGGGGCGGAAGGAGAGGACTCCGTCATCCAAGCGGCCGGCGCGAATGGTGGCGACGTCGCGCAGGTAGTCCTGTTTGAGCAGCCAGGGGGCTCGGTCGCCTTGTTTGGGCAGATGGTCGAGGGCGCGGAGCACATAACCAGCCTCGAAGTCCATGAAGGGGCGTTCGCCGACTTCAGGGTCGCGCACTGGGACCACAATCCGAGTGTTGGTACGACGAAGGTGGTGCAGCACCCGAACGACGTACTCCGCGACCAGGTCAGCCTTCAACGTCCACGAAGCGTTGGTGTAGCCGACGGTGTAGAAGAAGTTCGGCACGCCGGAGAGCATCTTCGCCTTATAGCCCATGGTGTCGGGCAGGTTGACCGGCTTGCCGTCCACAACCAGACCGGCCCCGCCCATCGCCTTCAGTTCCAACCCGGTCGCGGTGACGATGATGTCGGCGTCGAGGTGGCGACCGGACCTGAGGAGGATCCCGGTCTGGTCGAAACGTTCGATCTGATCGGTGACCACCTCGGCCCGGCCCTCGGCGATCGCGTCGAAAAGATCGTTGTCGGGGACGAAGCAAAGGCGCTGGTCCCAGGGGTCATAGGTGGGGTTGAAGTGGGTGGCTACGTCGTAGCCGGCCGGAAGAGCAGCCTCAACCTGCTTGCGCAACACCTTCCGCATCAGCCGAGGGGCGCGCTGGCAGGCGCGATAGAAGGCCGAGGCGACCATGACGTTCTTCCAGCGGATCACCCCGAAGGCAGCCCGCGCGGGCAGGATCCGCCGGATTCGGGCAGCCACTTCGTCGACCCCAGGTCGAGACAGCACATAAGTGGGCGAGCGCTGCAGCATGGTCACGTGGGCGGCGGTCTCGGCCATGGCAGGCACCAGGGTGACCGCGGTGGCTCCGGAGCCGATCACCACCACGCGCTTGTCGGCGTAGTCCAAGTCCACTGGCCACTGCTGAGGGTGCACGATCATGCCGCCGAAGGACTCCCGGCCCGAGAACTGCGGGGTGTAGCCGGATTCATAGGAGTAGTAGCCACCGCACGACCACAGAATGTCGGCAGTGAACTCGACCTCAGCGCCGTCGTGCTCCGCAGTCACCGTCCAACGCCGCTGCTGGGTCGACCACTCAGCCGACACCACCCGGTGGCGATAGCGGATCTTGTCGTCCACGCCGTAGGCCGTCGCGGTCTCGCGGATATAGGCCAAGATGCTGGGTCCATCGGCCAGCGTCCGGTTGTCGCGCCACGGCCGGAACCGATAGCCGAAGGTGAACATGTCGGAGTCCGAACGGATCCCCGGATAGCGGAAGAGGTCCCACGTGCCGCCGCTGGCTGCGCGGGCCTCCAAGATCAGGTAGCTACGGTCGGGCGCGCCACGGGTGAGTTGGGCGGCGGCGCCGATTCCAGACAGACCCGCTCCGACGATGAGTACGTCGACATGTTGGCTCACATGCGCACCCTAGAAGGTCAGTCAGCCTCGACCGTCGCCCGGATCCGCGCCAACGCCCGCTGATCATCAGCGTCGCCATGGCGGCTCAGTCGCCGTTCGGCCGCGCTGAACATCTCCGCTGCCGCATCGGGTCGGGCAGCGCGAGCCAACACGCTGGCGGCTTGCAGTTCCAAACGGCCGAGGAGCCGCTCCTCTTCCGGGATGGACATCTCGCCGCCGACATCGCGGGCTTCGTCCATCACCGTGGCGAGGGTGGCCAACGCGTCGTCAGTTCGCTCATCGGCACTGAACGCCTCAGCCAACGCAGTCAGCGAGCCGACCATGCGGTCGCGCTCACCCAGGCGCCGATAGAGCTGCGCTGCGGCGGCCAACTGCACCGCAGCGGGTCCGGTCTGGCCCACCGATTGGGCGTTGCGACCGGCGGCTTCGCGGGCTGCCGCCGCGTCGGCGAGGGCGCCAGAGGCACCGAAGCGGCTAGCCGCCGTCGACAGTGGTGCCACCGAGAGGTCGGCACGGTCGAGGTTGGCCCAACTCGAGCCCAGCGTCCACAACGTGCGCGCGGTGAGGGCGTCGGGACGTTCCGCCAGAGGCGCAAGCGCTGGCTCCAATGACTCCACAGCGGCGGCATCGGCTCCCAAGTGATGCTCTGCGAGTCCGAGCAAGCGATGCGCGATCCCCAACTCTGTCGCGGCGCCACTGGCCATCGCCTGATCGGCCAGCTCATTGGCAACCTCACGCAGGTCGGCCCAGGCTTGGTCGGCGAGCAACAACTCGGCGTACTCCGAGCGCAGGGCAAACGGATCGGTGGCGCCGAAGTGGTCGGCACCCGCGACCGCATCGGCAAACAACGCCCGCGCCTTGACCAGATCGCCCCGGATCCAGGCCGCCTTGCCCTGGGTGGCAACCACCGCCACGGCAAGCTGGGGACGGTCGGCCTGGCTGGCCAGGCCGAAGGCCCGGTCGAGCAGTGTGGTGGCCAGCAGCGGATCGGTATAGGCAGCGGCATAGCCCGCCGCCTGCAGGGCGCTGGCTTCCCAGTGCGGCTTTCCGGCTCGGCGAAACAACTCCGCGGCGCGTTGGGCCAAGGTGGTGCCCATCACCGGATCGGGGTGGCGCGAGAGCGCCATCAGGGCACCGGCGGCTTCGTCGTACTCCCCCGCGGCTTCGAGGGCGTTGACCTCCGTGATCGCATCTGTCCATGCCTGGGCGTCGCCAGCGAGGGCCGCACGGTGCGCCACCTCAACTCGGGTACGTCGGATCGTGGCCTCGTGACCGGACTGCTCAGCGGCACTGGTAGCCGAGCGGAGCAGATCATCAACCACCGTCTCCGAACGACGGGCGGCCTGACTGGCCAGCGCGCGGCGATCGAGGTAGGCCACCGCGCGGTGCTCGACCTCAGTGTTGGCTGGTAGCAGCGTGGGCCGATCAGCCCACCAGTTCTCCACCAGCCGAGTCACCGCCGTGGCATCAAGAGCGTCACTGGCAAAATAGAGCGCGTCGGCATAACTGAGGATCGACGTCGGCCGCGCTCGTCGCGACCCTGGGCTCACCTGTGGCGCACCCAGCAGTCGGCGCTCCAACAAGTCCAGGCGCTGCGCGGGGGCGCTCGCCTGCACGTCGTAGGGCGACAAACGGGTGGACGCCGCAACCCGGCGCGAGATCCGTTTGGTCTGGTTGCGTTGGTCAAACCGAGCGCTCAGGTCGCGGGCAGTTGCGTCGAGGTCGGCGATCACCTCGGCCGCAGGACGCCCGCCAATCGCCGTCGGCAGCAGCCCATGGCCGCGGGCCATGCGAAGCACGCGGGAGACAATCGCAGTGGCCCAGAGTCGCTCATAGTCGTCGCGCAGGCCATCGAGCAGCGGTTCGACCCGCACGGCCAGCCGTATCGCCCGCCCTACTCGACCAGCACGAGCCAGATAGATCAGATGCTCAGCCGCGGCGGCCGCAAACCAGGGTCGGTCGACGACTAGCGCCCACCCGGTGCGGTGGTAGTCCTCGGCCGTCTCCACATGGCCCAGACGCATCGCCCAGTCGGCGGCCAGTCCCAGCAGCCGATGCGGCTCCTCGCCACAGCGACGACCGCCGTCCAGGATCTCCGCTGCGTGGCCGAGCGCCCCCTCGATATCGCCGTCCTCCGCTTGAACCCGAGCCTGCTGAGCCACATCACAGACGGCACAGTCGGACAACTCGTCTCGCGGGCTCTCCCGCCATGCTTGGGCCCACCGCTGAGCGGCGGCCTCAGATTCGGTGTCACGGGCAAGCAAAGCGCGGTGCTTGGCATAGAGGTTGGGTGAGACCCCTTCGGACCGGTAGCGCTGCTCGATGTCGGCATAGACGCGCTGCACGATCTTGAGCGGAATCCGCGCCGAACGACGGGTTCGGGCCAGGGCAAAACGACACTCCCAGAGCACCTCGAAGCGCTGACGTTGGGTGATCGGGCTGACCGGGTCGGCCAACTCATTGAGCAGCCAAGACAAGTGCGGGAGTTCGTGCTCCCCAGGATGACAGGCCTCATAGACGGCGACCAGGTTGATCCGCGCCTGAATCTGCTGCTGCCGATCACCCTCATCATCGGCCAACGCCATAGTGCGCTCGGCCGCGGCAACCTGTTCGGGGCCGGGTGGGAGGCTATCGACCTCACGGAGGGACTGCCGCACGCGCACAGAACCGGTCTCGGTCGGCACGACGAATCAACCCCTTCACGCTTGGGTCACAATGCGAGAACACCCCCCAGGTTTCCCGTGCAGGAAGTCTAGGGGCTCGACGACCACAATCGGTGGCTGAGCAGCAGTCCCCCCACCGTCGGTTGAGCCGCGAGCGAAGCTCGCGAGTCGAAACCACAAAACGGCTGGGGCGACTGGTTTCATCACGGCCGCTCCGCAGCCTGCTCAACCAACAGGGCCGGCGGCCTGCCTCTCCGGAGCCACGACGCCCACACTCGGTGGCTGAGCAGCGAGCCGAAGGCGAGCGCACGACGAAGCCACCGAACCCACCGTCGGTTGAGCCGCGAGCGAAGCTCGCGAGTCGAAACCACGGAATGGCTCCGGGTCGACTGGTTTCATCACGGCCGCTCCGCGGCCTGCTCAACCAACAGGGCTGCGGCCTCCAGGGGCGGCCGTCTCGTCGTACGCGCCTTTCAGGCGCTGCTCGACGACCACAATCGCTGGCTGAGCAGCAGTGCCCCACCGTCGGTTGAGCCGCGAGCGAAGCTCGCGAGTCGAAACCACGAAACGGCTGGGGCGACTGGTTTCATCACGGGGTCGACTGGTTTCGTCACGGCCGCTCCGCGGCCTGCTCAACCAACAGGGCCGCGGCCTCCAGGGGCGGCCGTCTCGTCGTACGCGCCTCAGACGCTGCTCGACGACCACAATCGGTGGCTGAGCAGCAGTGCCCCACCGTCGGTTGAGCCGCGAGCGAAGCTCGCGAGTCGAAACCACGGAATGGCCCAGGGTCGACTGGACGGCTCCGGGTCGACTGGTTTCGTCACGGCCGCTCCGCGGCCTGCTCAACCAACAGGGCGGCCGTCTCGTCGTACGCGCCTTTCAGGCGCTGCTCGACGACCGTACGTGGTTGTGGCTCGCCGACGAGCGTTGGTGGGCTAGCGTCTCGCAGGTCATGACTTCTCTGCTGTGGCTCCGCCGTGATCTGCGCCGTACCGACCATCCGGCGCTGGTCGAGGCAGTGGACCGGGGTCCGGTGCTGCCGCTCTTTGTGATCGACCCGCGGCTGTGGGCGAGCGCTGGAGGTGTTCGCCGCGCCTGGATGGCCGCCAATCTGCGCGCGCTGTCAGATGCCTACGCCGGACGACTGACGTTGCGGGTCGGCGAGCCCACCGTCGTGTTGCCCCGTGTCGCCGAGGAGGTGCAGGCGACCTCGGTGCATATCTCGGCCGAGCCGTCACCGTTCGGGCACCATCGAGACCGGCGTGTGGCGGATCGACTCGGCGTCGAGTTGGTGGCCACCGGTTCGCCCTACGCCGTGACGCCTGGGCGCGTGCGCAAAGCAGACGGTTCCAGCTACCAGGTCTTCACCCCGTGGTCGCGAGCCTGGCGGGAACACGGCTGGCCCAGCCCGGCTCCAAACCCGGAGGTGGAGTTCAGCGAACTACGCAGCGATCCCACGGCTTGGGCGATGGTCGACGCGGCCATCCAGGAAGCCCCGATCCCCCTACCTCCGGCAGGCGAGCAGGCCGCTTTGGAGCGCTGGGCTGAGGTGCTCCCGCGACTGTCCACCTATGACGTCGACCGCGATCGTCCTGACCTCGACGGGACCTCACGTCTGTCGCCATACCTGAAAGTTGGCGCGATTCACCCACGCACTCTGCTCGCCGACCTGGACCTGCGGATTCCCGGGCATCGCGTGTTTGCCACCGAGTTGGCGTGGCGGGACTTCTATGCCGACGTCTTGGCCAGCCACCCCAGCAGCACGTGGTCCGACCTGCGCCCCCTCGCCCTCGACTACGACGACAACCCCGAGGGTCAAGCGCAGTGGCAGCAGGGCAGGACTGGATTTCCGATCGTGGACGCCGGGATGCGTCAGCTGGCAGCGATCGGTTGGATGCACAACCGGGTGCGGATGATCGTGGCCAGCTTTTTCTGCAAGGACCTGCATCTGTGGTGGCCAGCCGGGGCGCGGTGGTTCCTCGACCACCTGCTCGACGGCGACGTGGCCAGCAACAGCCACGGCTGGCAGTGGACGGCTGGGACCGGGACCGACGCAGCGCCGTACTTCCGGGTGTTCAACCCGACCACCCAGGGTGAGCGCTACGACCCCACCGGTGACTACGTACGACGCTGGGTGCCCGAACTACGCCACCTCCCCGGCAAGCGCGTTCACCAACCGTGGCGCGAACTCAATGGCTATGCGCACGGATATCCGGAGCCGATGGTCGACCACGCAGAGGAGCGAAGGGAGTCGCTTCGACGTTATGCAGCGGCCCGCCAGCCCTAGCCAGTTTTCTTGATTGATTCCAGAAAAGACGGTAGAATGTGGTCATGGAAACGGATCCGACAACGCTGCTGCGCAAAGCATCGCTGCGGGTCACGCGACCGCGAGTCGCCGTACTCAACGCGCTGCGAGCGCACCCGCACGCGACTGCCGATAGCGTCGCCGCCTCGGTGCGCGAGGAGCTTGGCAGCGTCTCCACCCAGGCGGTCTACGACGTCTTGAAGGCACTCACTGCAGCGCACCTGGTGCGGCGCATCGAGACGGCTGGACCGGCGATCTTCGAACCCGCTTCGAACCGTGACCACCACCACGCAATCTGCCGTGGCTGTGGCGCGATCCAAGACGTCGAGTGCGCTCGACCGACGCAGTGCGCAAGTCCCGCCACACCTGTCGACGGCTTCATGATCGAGACCGCCGACGTCACCTACTGGGGCACCTGCCCCGGATGCTCCACCGCACCGTCCACACCTCGCTGAAGCCCATCCCCCGAAGGAGACCAATATGGCCGATAACACTCGACCACTCACCACGGTCGCCGGCGCACCCGTGTCGGAGAACCAAAACAGCCTGACCGCAGGTGCTCGCGGTCCCATGCTGCTCCAGGACCTCTGGTTCTTGGAGAAGTTGGCCCACTTCGACCGCGAAGTGATTCCGGAGCGCCGCATGCACGCCAAGGGCTCGGCTGCTTTCGGCACCTTCAAGGTCACCCACGACATTTCGCAGTACACCCGCGCCGCCATCTTGAACAACGTTGGCAACGAGTGCGAGGTCTTCCTGCGCTTCTCCACGGTCGCCGGTGAGCGCGGCGCCGCCGACGCCGAGCGCGACATCCGCGGCTTCGCGCTGCGCTTCTACACCGAAGAGGGCAACTGGGACGTCGTCGGCAACAACACGCCCGTCTTCTTCTTCCGCGACCCGCTGAAATTCCCTGACTTGAACCACGCGGTCAAGCGCGACCCGCGCACCAACATGCGTGCGCCGGAGAACAACTGGGACTTCTGGACCAACCTCCCCGAGGCGCTGCACCAGGTCACCATCGTGATGAGTGACCGCGGCATCCCCGACGGCTACCGTCACATGCACGGCTTCGGCTCCCACACCTACAGCTTCGTCAACGCCGAAGGCGTGCGGCACTGGGTGAAGTTCCACTTCCGCACTCAGCAGGGGATCAAGAACCTCACCGACGCCGAGGCCGCTGACGTGGTGGCCGCTGACCGCGAGTCCAGCCAGCGCGACCTGTACGACGCGATCGAGCGCGGCGACTTCCCGAAGTGGAAGTTCTACATCCAGGTCATGTCCGAGGAAGACGCCAAGACCTACCGCTTCCACCCCTTCGACCTGACCAAGGTGTGGAGCAAGAAGGACTACCCGCTGATCGAGGTGGGCGAGTTTGAGCTCAACCGCAACCCGGAGAACTACCACGCAGATGTCGAGCAGGCCGCCTTCACCCCGGCCAACATCGTCCCCGGCATCGGAGTCTCCCCGGACCGCATGCTCCAGGGCCGCCTGTTCTCCTACGGAGACGCTCAGCGCTACCGCCTCGGTGTGAACCACCACCAGATCCCGGTCAACGCACCTCGCGGCGCCAAGTTGGTCAACTCCTTCCACCGTGACGGTGCGATGCGGATTGACGGCAACCAGGGCGGCGTGCCGAGCATCGAGCCGAACTCCTACGGCCGCTGGCAGGAGCAGCCCGAATACCGCGAGCCCGCTCTGAGCGTGGGCGATGTCGCCGACCGCTTCGACTTCCGAGCCGACGACGACAACTACTTCGAGCAGCCCGGCGACCTGTTCCGGTTGATGACGCCCGAACAGCAGCAGGCCCTCTTCGACAACACAGCCCGTGCGATCAAGGGCGCGCGTCGGGAGACCATCGAGCGCCACATCCACAACTGCACGCAGGCCGACCCGGCCTACGGCGAGGGTGTGCGCAAGGCCTGTGAGGCTCACGGCGCGCTTTAATGCACTACCCAGTGGTGGCCCGCTCCCCTTGTGGGGGCGGGCCACTGCTCACCTGAAAGGCACACGATGACTCTGGACCCAACCCAGACCGAGCGCGTCATCCAGCTTGCGATGGATCTGGCTCGGGAGGGGCGCGCGCCGGAACTGGCAGAGTTCCTCGACCACGGCCTGCCGGTCGACGTACGAGATGGCGAGGGCAACACCCTGCTGATGCTCGCCGCCTATCGCGATCACCCGGAGACGGTCGCCATGCTGATCGAGCGCGGCGCCGATGTCGATCTGCGCAATTCCCGCGACCAGTCACCCATCGCCGGGGCGCTCTTCAAAGGCGCTGACGAGGTGGTGCGGATCCTTCGCGCAGCGGGCGCCGATCTCGATGTCGGCACCCCCAGCGCTCGCGACGCAGCCACCCTCTTTGGCCGCGCCCACCTGCTTGACTAGCCGCGCAACGCGGCTTCGATGTCGTCGGTCAGATCCTCAGGTTTGGTGGTCGGCGCATAGCGCTTCAGCACCTGACCGTCACGACCGACCAGGAACTTGGTGAAGTTCCACTTGATCGCGTCGCCAAGCAGCCCGCCCTTCTCTTTGCGCAGCCAGGTGAACAGCGGGTGGGCGTCCTTGCCGTTGACGTCGACCTTGGCAAACATCGGGAAACTCACGCCGTAGTTGATCTGGCAGAACTCCTCAATCTGCTCCGACCCACCCGGCTCCTGGGCCCCAAACTGGTTGCACGGGAAGCCGAGCACGACCAACCCCTGGTCGGCATAGGACTGGTGCAGTTGCTCCAGTCCGGCGTACTGCGGGGTGAACCCGCATTTCGACGCGGTGTTCACCACGAGCACCACCTTGCCGTCGTACGCCGAGAGCGGTTGCTCGGCTCCGGCCAAGGTGGCGGCAGTGAAGTCAGACAGGTTGGTCATGGATCCTCCAGGGGCAGGCGTGCGCAAGTGCAGGACCAGCCTCCCCTACAGGTGGTGAGCACCGTCGGCGAACCCCACATCGTTGCCTGCGACGGAACCGTCTTTGAGCTAGGACCGGGTGCCGACCCCACTGGAGTAGCAATTGCCCGAGGCGACGTACGCCGTCGCAGCATGCGCCGAAGTTCACCTAGACGGGACCAACCGCGCCAACACATGTCGGCGCAGAGTCCACTTCCCCCAGGTCTCAGGTGGGTCCCAGCACATCTCGATGGCGAGACCGGGAGGGCCACTGGCACCAGCGACGAGAGCATGTGGCGCCTTGTCCACCGGCCAGTCCCGAACTCCAGTGACTCGATAGCACGCTGTCTGGGCGCCGGAGCGACTGACCACTTCGATCAGATCACCGCGCTTGACCTTGGTGGCAAACAGATTGCCGGCCGCACCACCCACCCGATAGGTGTGTACGTCGAAATGGCTGACTCCTCGGTCCGCGCCCGCAGCGACGCCGTCTTGCCACCAAGACGCGGTCCACTTGGGATCGATTGCGGGATCGTCCAACGGCGGCACCGGGAACCGGCCCTGCTCATCGGCAGGCTGGGAGAGCACCGGCAAGTGCACCTTGAGTCGAGGCAGCGAGAGCGTCGCTGGCAAGAACGGACGTTCCGAAGTCCGACACCGGTCAGCCGATGATGGCGACGGCGATGCGGACGCGGAATTGGTGGGAGCAGGAGGGGTGGCCCTCTGACTCGGAGTTGTCGCCGAGGCATCGCCCCGGTCCACGGGATCGGCTGAAGCACAGCCCACCAGGGCGCTCACGAGCGCAAGCCCAACCACCGAAGGGATCAGTCGCACGGCGCGAACTAGGAGATGTCGACCCCGGAGTGCCCGGAGGTAGGCGCCGGCTTGTCCGAACCAATGCGACGGTCGATGAAGGTCACCTGGATTCCGTCCTCGACTTTGGAGACCCGAATCCGGCGACCAGCGGTGTTGCTGGCAGTCATCCATCCGGTCGCGCTCATGCACACTGTGATCTCGCCGGGGATGCGGGTGTAGCCCGCAGGCGGGGTGACCTCATAGAGGGTGATGTAGTGGCTGCCCACCGTCTTGGAGCACTTCTCGTTGCCGTCGCCGCGCATGGGGATTTCGTTGGTGATGCCGTCGGTGGTTGCCGTCTCACTCATGTCGGTCCACGCATAAGCACTCAGGTCCTGACACTGCCACTCGATGTCGTTGTCCCACCGAGTGCAACTCTCTCCACCAAAGACCATGCCAACCAAGGGCTTGCCATGGTTGTCGGTTTTGGCGACGCGGATACCGACCCCCGTCGGGGCGCTTGCGTTCGACACTGCGGGCACCAGGGCCAGCGCTAGGCCGGTCGCCAACAACATCTTCTTCATAGCCAACCTCACAAATCGGACACTCAATTTGGCTGAGTTTAAAGTCCAGCACGTCCTCGACGGGTCAGACTCACCCGAGCGCCACGATGGCGTCGCGGATCCAGGCCGGGTCATCGAGCCGATCACCGTAGGCCTCACGCAATTGCGACACGCGATAGCGCACCGTCTGAGGGTGCACAAACAGTGCCTCGGCCACGGCATCGCGCCGGCCAAGGTGAAGCAGCCAGACAAGCAGGGTTTCGGCCAACTTGGCCCTGGCTGTGGGCCGAAACTCCGCCAAGGGGGCCAGCACTCGGTCTCGTAGGTCCGCCCGCGCTTCGGCGTCGGCACTCAACACCAGGTCGCCGAGCAAGGCTTCGGTGTCGATTGCAGGTCCTGGGGCGGGCGCCTCACCAGCCAGCCGCAGAGCGCGCTGGTACGACGACCGCACCTGCTCCCACGGGCGCGACGGCCCCACCACTGCCCCGTGGTCGGCCAAGCCGCGGATGAAACCAGTCCGCGACCGCACATCTGGCACTAGCAGCACAGCGGTGTCACCCTCGGCATGATCGGGCACCGTGGCATCGGCTTGGAGGGTCCGCGGGTCGAGGCCGAGCACGGCCGCGCGGGCCTGCGACGCAGGCAGGAGTACGGCGGTGAGGGTGCGCGGCACGGCCCAGTCGGCCCGCTCCGCGCTGGCCCGGAGCACGTCGGTTGCCGCGCCCGCCAACAACTGGCGAGCCAGATGATCGAGATAGCGCTGGCGGACCCGCCCGGAGGTGGCCAACTCGTCGGCATGCCCGGCCACGCTGCTTGCGGAGAGTTCGTCGATATAGGCGAAGACCAGTTCGGCGAATCCGGCCAGATCGGCAGCACCCAGTCCGGCGGCGACTGCGGTTTGGGACAGTTCGTGCCACGACACTTTGGCGCCGATTCGGTAGGCGGCTAGGAGCGCATCCATCGACCGGCCACTGCGCGCCTCGCCTCGGCCGAGCGCGTAGGCCCCGTCAACCGCCACACTGCGCGGCACGACGTCGTCGGCCGATCTGGAGGCAATGGTCACGAACCCGTCGAGCGCTTGGCGCACGGCATTGGCGATGGTGACTCCCATCGAGCCTTTCCAGGCGTCGGTGTAGGCCGGGACCTGCGCCATGATCGCATCGACAGCGTTGTCGGAGACCCGCGTCATCACCTCGCGCAGGGCCGCAGTGACCTGGGGGTCCAGATGCAGTGCCGTTGTGCTCAAGCCAGACCCCTTTGTTCGTTGCGAACAAAAACCACAAGAAGATTCACGCTAGACGGGCAAGAGTTTAGCTCTCACAACCGGCAAGCTTGGGCATCGTGACCACCACCTTGCCCAGCACTGCAACCGGGGGTAGCTCTGGGCTCCGCTCAGGACGATTCGCGTCGAATCTCCTTCGCGGCGTACGCCAGGTGGCGGAACTCGCGGCAACACCGCTGGTTCCCGACGACTTCCTCGACCTACTCGCACCTCTGCGCGCTGGCGCCGATCTGCGTGGACGCATCATGGAGGTCCAGCCCGAGACCGCCGATGCTGCGACCCTGCTGATCAAGCCGGGCAAAGACTGGCGGGGCCACGTTCCTGGGCAGTATCTGCGGATCGGGGTCGACGTTGACGGCGTACGCCAGTGGCGGGCCTACTCACTCACCCACGGTCCGCGCCATGACGGCCTGATCTCGATCACCGTCAAAGCTGTCCCCGACGGTTTGGTCAGCAACCACCTGGTGCATCGCAGCGAACCAGGCACGTTGGTGCATCTGGCTCAAGCAGCCGGTGATTTCGTGCTGCCGCCGCGTGGCGGCAAGTTCTTGTTTGTCACCGCAGGTTCGGGGATCACGCCGGTGATCGGCATGCTGCGCAACATCTTCCCGGTCACCGCCTCCGGCGTGCTCCGCCTCGCCCGCAGCCGCGACTTCGACATCACTGTCGTGCACGTGGCCCCCAGTCGACCTGATTCGATCTTCCGCGACAACCTCCAATCCTTGGCTGACGACGGCGCCATCCGCCTGGTCGCGAGGTACGACGACGAGCACGGCATCCTCGACGTCAACGACCTCGACACACTGGTCCCGGACTTGGCCGAGCGGTCGACGTACGCCTGCGGACCGGCGGGTCTGCTCGAAGCGCTCACCGCACATCACGAAGCCCGCCAGATCCCGCTCTTCATCGAGAAGTTCCGCACTGCGCGGGTCAATCCAGGTGAGGGCGGCACGCTAGTGGTGGCCGGCCAGGAGATCACCGCCGACGGCGCCACGCCGATCCTCGATGTGGCCGAAGACGCGGGTGTCTTGATGAAGTCCGGTTGCCGGATGGGGATCTGCATGGGTTGTGTGATCCCGCTCGAAGAGGGGGCCGTCCGCGACTTGCGCAACGGCGAGATCACCATCGCCAACCCTGAAGAGTCGGGCTCGGTCCCGATCCAGACCTGTGTCACCGCGGTCGCCGGAACGGCCCGCATCTGCGCCGAAAGCGCCCACTGAGAGGAACTCATGACTGTCGTCACCAAGTTGGCCGACAACCCGATCGCGCACCTGTCGAAGGCTGACATCGAGCAGATCGGTCGCGAACTCGACGCCATCCGGCAGTCGGTGCTCGACAGCCGCGGCGGCTCGGACGCGACCTACATCCGTCGCGTGATCAAGACCCAGCGCTACCTCGAGCTAGGCAGCCGCGCCGTGCTGTTGTTCAGCATCCTGCCGCCCGCCTGGTTTGTCGGTACGGCGGGACTGAGCCTGGCCAAGATCTTGGAAAACATGGAGATCGGCCACAACATCATGCACGGCCAGTGGGACTGGATGCGCGATCCCAAGATCCACTCCACCACCTGGGAGTGGGACAACGCCTCCCCCAGCGAGCAGTGGAAGCACTCCCACAACGAGTTGCATCACAAATACACAAACGTGGTCGGCAAGGACAACGACCTGGGCTACGGGATCATGCGAGTCGATGAGGACCAGCGCTGGCACCCCCTCTACTTGGGTCAGCCGCTGTGGAGTTTCATCAACGCCTGCTTCTTCGAGTTCGGGATCGCCGCCTACGACCTGCAGTTGGGTCACAACCTGGCCACCAAGGAGCGGCGCCGCAACCCGCACTTCCGGGCGGAGGCGAAGAAGACCTTGCGCAAGATCCGCAAGCAGTTCACCAAGGACTACCTGATTCACCCGGCCATCTCCGGACCATCCTTCTTGCACACGGCTGCGGCCAACTTCACTGCCAACATCGTGCGCAACCTTTGGACCAATTCGGTGATCCTGTGCGGCCACTTCCCCGAAGGCGTGCAGACCTTTGCCCGCAAGAGCATCGTGGGTGAGACCCGGGGCGAGTGGTACGTGCGTCAGATGCTGGGCTCGGCCAACATTTCGGGCGGCAAACTGATCCACATCATGACCGGCAACCTCAGCCACCAGATCGAGCACCACCTGTTCCCCGATCTGCCTTCCAACCGCTACGCCGAGATCGCACCGAAGGTTCGAGACCTGATGGCTCGCTACGACTTGGCCTACGTGACCGGTCCGATGCCGAAGCAGTTGGCCTCGGCGTGGGGCAAGATCTTCCGGCTCGCCCTGCCCAACAACTTCGGTGGCCGGATCAACAAGACCCCGGTTCGCGTCGTACGTCGAGAGCAAGTGGCCGCGTGACCGCGATTGATCGCAAGCCCTCGAGCCAGGTGGCTGCGCTCACCGAAGCTGACATCGCTGACTTGGGCCGCGAACTCGACGCGATCCGCGAGCAGGTGCTCGCCGAGCGCGGCGCCCGCGACGCCCGCTACATCCGCAGGGTGATTGCCACCCAGCGCGGCTTGGAGGCCAGCGCTCGGCTGATTCTGCTCTTCAGTCGCCACCGGGTTGCCTGGGTCTCCGGTGCGCTCGCCCTCGCGGCAGCCAAATCGCTGGAAAATATGGAGATCGGGCATAACGTCCTGCACGGGCAATGGGACTGGATGCGCGATCCCAAGATTCACTCCACCACCTGGGAGTGGGACCACGCGACGCCCGCCGCGCAGTGGAAGGTCACTCACAACGAGACCCACCACAAGTTCACCAATGTGATCGGCAAGGACAACGACCTCGGCTACGGGATTATGCGCGTCGACGAGGACCAACCTTGGGAGCCGCGCTATCTGCTGCAGCCGATCTGGAACTTCTTCAACGCATGCTTCTTCGAATACGGCATCACCGCCTACGACATGGATCTTGGCGACTATCTGCGCAAGGGCAAGGAGTTCGACCCAGGCTTCCGGGAGCGGGCCAAGGCCGCGGGCCGCAAGATTCTCAAGCAGGTGACCAAGGACTACGTGGTCTTTCCGGCCCTCTCCGGTCGCTCTGCGCTGCCCACCCTGGCGGCCAACTTCACTGCCAACGTCGCCCGCAACGTGTGGAGTCACTCGGTGATCATGTGCGGCCACTTCCCCGAAGGCGTGGAAGTGTTCGCCACCGAGTCCACCGAGGGTGAGACCAAAGGTCAGTGGTATCTGCGCCAGATGCTGGGCTCGGCCAACATTTCCGGTCCCAAGCTTCTGCACATCATGAGCGGCAACCTCAGCCACCAGATCGAGCACCACCTCTTCCCCGACCTGCCCTCCAACCGCTACGCAGAGATCGCACCCAAAGTGCGCGCCCTCTTCGATCGCTACCAACTGCGCTACGCAACCGGCTCACTACCGCGTCAGGTCGGATCTGCCTGGCGTCGGGTGCTCCGACTCTCGTTGCCCAACAACTTCTTCGGGCTGAATCAGAGCCCGGCTCAACCCATCCACGTGGAGCGGCCTGCTGCGGCCTGACTAGGCGAGGCGGCACAATCTGCTGTGATGAGTACTTCGCAAGACCAATGCCGGCTCACTGACGCGCTGTGGTCATGTCACCGCACGTCGTGACCCGCACGTGGGTCGACCTCACGCGCTCGGCCATGCGCGGCGCCCTGGTCGTGCTCGCAGTGCTCAACTTCACCACCGCTGTGACCTTCATGGCCAGCGAAGTAGACCTCACCCACTTCCACTGCATGTTGGGCTTGGGACTGGTGGTCGTGCAGCAGATCTACCAGGTCTGGGGGATGTGGTGGTCGCGCAACCAATTCATTGTCACGGCCGTCTCGCTCAGTCTCCTCCTGCTCGGCTCCGCGCTATTGGCGTTGCACAGTTCAGCCGAAGGGCTTCGCAGGGCCTGGTTCTTCTCACCGTTGGCGACCACGACCATCGGAGTGCTCGCCCTGATTCGATCCAAGTATCGATGGAACGTCGTGCTCGTTGTGCTGCTGGCCAACATCGCGCTGCGGGTGTGGACCTGGCCCGGAGGCGCTGGCCAGGTCGGACTCACCCAGACCCTGGTCGTCGAGACCGGACGGTTGGCCGCCTTCGGAGCCGTTGCAGTGATCGGGTGTAGCCGGGTGTTTGCGGCAGCGAAAAGCATCGACACCGCGCTGCAAATTGGCCTCCAACAACGCACTGCTGCCCAACTGGCCCGCACTCGCGCCGCTCGAGCCCGTGAAGTCGACCGATTCGTGCACGACGAAGTGCTGCATGGGCTGCGCACGATCGCGCTGGAGCGCAGCGCCGTACCAGCAGCTCAAGCCCAGGCAGCGGCGACGAACCTGAACGCGTTGCTGGCCACGGAGGCCACCAGAACTCCGGTGATCACCGACACCGGACTTGTGGCGCGCCTGCGCGAGGTCGCCGACTCCTCATCGCTGCAAGTGCAGGTGAGCGGACCGAGCGATCTGGTGTTGCCAGACGAGGTCAGCCATGCCTTCGAAACTGCGGTGCGAGAGGCGATCCGGAATGTGGAGCGCCATGCCGAAACCGGCAGCGTCTGGATCCGGATCAACTATGAGCAATTGCGGGTCACCTGCCGGATCATCGACACCGGACGAGGCTTTGCCCCGGATCGGGCGGCACGCGGGCATGGTGTGTCATCGTCGATCCTGGCCCGGATGCGCGACGTCGAAGGCGCCGCCGATGTCGCCTCCAGCCCTGGCGAAGGCACCACCGTCACCTTGACCTGGTCGCCGCTGCCCACGATCAAGCAGCGCCCGGGAACTCTGGGTCATGGCGCAATGAGCGACATCTTCCCGAGTCTGTCCACCACGATGATGCCGTTGCTGTTGATGAGTCCCTGGTTTGCGATCTGGCAGGCCTGGGAGTTGCCGCACCCAATCGCCCTGATCGTGATGTCTGCCCTGCTGCCACTGGTGGGGTGGTTCACCATCCGGGTGGGAGTGCGCAACGCAGGCTTGTCGTGGGTTCAGGCGGCCGCAGTGATCGGCTTCGCGGTCGTCTGTGCCGCCGTCGGTGGCTGGTCGCTACCCACCGAGCAAAGCAACTTCAACCTCTATTGGTTGGCCTTCGGCTCCAGTGTCCTGATCGCCATCTTGTCGTTCCTGCGCCCGTTGCGAGACTGCTTCATTCTCGGTGGGCTGCTGTTTCTCGTGATTTGGAGCTTCACCAGTTGGGCTGAGGGCACGTGGTTCAACACCGCCTACACCAACGCCCTGCTGGCCCCTGCCACGATGACCTTGCCCGCATTGGCTGTGCGCTTCGCCATCGATCAGAGCACCTGGGACATCCTGCGCTCCGATGTGGCCTCCGCCCAGGCGGCCGCGGCCAGTTTGGCCGAAGGTGAGTTCTCCCACGAGCTCCGCACGCGGTTGAACCCACTGCGGCTACCGCTGGAAACCTTCCTAGCTGACATCGTCGCCAACCCCGAGTCGGTCTCAGATCCCGTCGTACGACGACGCGCAGCCAGTCTCGAACGCGACACCCGCGAACTCTTGATGAGTTCGCAGACCGGTTTGCTGCAGCGGATCAGCCACCTGCGCAGCGAAGGCTGGACGGTCACCCTGCGGGCAACGCAGGGTCTGCCGGTGAGCGTGGAGTCGGTCGCCATCGAGGCCCTGCGGCTGCTCAGCGCGGCGGCGACCGCGCCGCGCTCTGTGACCGTCACCGCGGCCGAGTTGGATGATCAATGGCGACTCAGCCTGTTGGTTCTTCCCGATGTCAGACAGGACCTGGACTGGCTGACCCGCTGGGTCGACTTGCTGTCGGAAACTGGATGGTCGTGCTCCGTCGACGAGCACGGCACCCACGCGGTGATCCGGGTCGGTCCATCAAAACCGCGACTGTCGGCTGCCGTAGTTCACGGGGGACAATGACCGGCATGCCAATCCGCGTCGTAGCCGTTGATGACCACCCGGTGGTGGCCGAGGGTGTGTTGGCGCTTGCTGAGCGGGCGAACTCTCAGTTGCAGGCCCTCGGCACGGCGGCCACCGTGGCCGACTTGATGACCATGCTCGACTCACTGGCCCAACCCCCCGACGTCGTTCTTCTTGATCTGCACCTCGAGGACGGCAGCGCCTCCCCTGACACCATCTCGGCACTCACCGAGCGCGGAATCCGCGTCGTGCTGCTGACCAGCGAACTGCGGCCGATCCCGATTCGCGCCGCTATGCGCGCTGGCGCGGTTGGCCTGTGCCTGAAGTCCGACGACCCTGCTGAGATCGTCAGGGTGGTGCTAAGCGCTGCCGATGGCGATTCAGCCGTCTCCAGCGATCTCGCCTTCGTGCTGATGACCGACCAGGACTTGACCGCCCGCCTCGCCCCACGCGAGATCGAGGCGCTGTCGCTGCTGGCCGACGGTGTGCCGCGCAAACTCGTCGGGGATCGGATGAATCCTCCGGTGGCGATGTCGACAGTGGTTACCTATCTCAATCGCGCGTGTGAGCGCTATCGCGAGATGGGTGTGGAGGTGCGCACGCCTCGTGATGCTGTGCGTGCGGCGATTCAAGACGGGTACTTCGACGCCCCCGAGCTCTAGTTTCTGTGACGCTGTCGGTGCACGCGTCTACGTTGTGCTCATGCAACTCAATCCCTACATCACCTTCCCTGGCACTGCGCGCGCGGCCATGACCCGCTACCACGAGATCTTGGGCGGCACCCTCGATATCTCCACGTTTGGCGAATACGGCGCGGCCAGGGAGGGCGTCGACCCCAATGGAGTCATGCACGCCCGGTTGACCAGCGGCGATGGCTTGGTGTTGATGGGGTCCGATAACGGCGGCATGCCGTTGACCGTTGGCGACAACATCTCGATCTCGCTGTCCGGTGCCGACGATGCCCTGCGCGGCTACTTCGCCGCACTTGCCGAAGGCGGCACCGTCACCATGGCCCTGGAAAAGCAGGTCTGGGGCGATGAGTTCGGCATGGTTGTGGACCAGTTCGGGATCAACTGGATGGTCAACATCACCGCCAGTGAGCCAGATCACGCCTAATCGGGAAGCAAGGCAGGGTCCCGGTCGTTGAACCGAGTGCCTCCCTGACGCCGTCGGGGAACTCACAAGGAGCACCATCCATGACCATCACCGAGACCCTGAAGAAGAAGGTTGACGAGCTCGAGTTGGAGCGTCGCTTCAACGAGATCGCTGAGCAGACCGAGCGGGTCTTCAAGACCGCCGTCGAGAAGGCCGGAGACCTGGCCCACGACAAGCGCGCCGACATCGACGGCCTGCTCGACAAGGTCGAAGGGGCGCTCAACCAGCGCACCGAAGGCAAGTACGCCGACAAGGTCACCAAGGTGAAGACCAACCTGCAGACCGGAGTCGACAAGCTCGCCGAGAAGCGCCCGACCGTCTGAGTTTCTCACCCGCACTCAACAACAGGGGCGGACCGCACTGCAGTGCGGTCCGCCCCTCACGTTTTGATCCGGCGTTGAGCCCTTCGTCGTAGCACAGGAGAGCCCGCGCCAGTGGGGCGCGTGTCGCAACTCAGTAGGCTGACCAGCCGCCATCACTGGCCAAGACCGCGCCATTCACATTGCTGGAGTCGGCAGAAAGCAGCCAGGTGATCGACGCAGCGAGTTCTTCTGCGGTGGCATAGCTCGGGATGATCCCCATCGCTGGAGTCAGCCGCTCAGTGCCCATCTCGCTGGAGAACTTCGCCTCGATGCTGGTCATCACCGCACCCGGGCACACCGCGTTGACGCGGATCCCGCTCGCGGCGTACATCACTGCTGAACTCTTGGTCAGCCCGATCACACCGTGTTTGGAGACCGTGTAGGCCGCGCCCGCGCACGATCCGCGCAGCCCGGCCTCGGAGGACACGTTGACGATGGTGCCCTGTCCGGCTGCCAGCATCAGCGGCACGACCGCCCGCATCATCCGCATCTGTCCGGTCACGTTGATCCGCAACACTCGGTCCCAGATCTCGTCGGTGACCTCATGCACCGGATGGAACTCATCCATAACGCCCGCGTTGTTGGCGAGCGCGTCGACACGGCCACCGGCCGCGGCGACTACCTCGGCGACCGCGGCTTCTGCCGAAATGTCGCCGACCACGGTGATCAGGTCAGCTTCTGGCAAGCCGTCGGCGAGTTCGGCCAAGCGGTCGGCGACCACATCGGTGGCAATCACCCGGCCACCTTCAGCGGCCACGCGGGTGGCCACGGCCCTGCCGATGCCGGCGCCGGCCCCGGTGACGACGACGGTCTGCCCGGCAAAGCGACCGGGCGTGATCTGCTCGACAAATGGAGTGCTCATAGGACCAGTCTGCCCGCGAATCTCTGCCGGTCCTAGAGCCACCCCCGGTCCTGAGCGACCTGGGCGGCCTCCACGCGAGTCGCCGTGCCAGTCTTCTGGATCGCGCTTGATAAGTGGTTGCGCACTGTCCCTGCAGACAGGTGCAGAGTTCGGGCAATCACCGCCACCGGCGCTCCGGACAGAGCCAATCTGAGCGCTTCGATCTCCCGCTCGCTGAGCGGGTTGATCCCGCCGACCAGCGACTCTTCGGCCAGGGTTGGATCGATCACGCGGAGGCCTGCGTGCACTCGTCGTACGGCGTCGGCCAGCGCGCTCGACGGGGTGTCCTTGACCACGAACCCGCTGGCTCCTGCCTCCAAGGCACGGCGCAGGTAGCCCGGTCGCCCGAAGGTGGTGACGATCAAGACGCGAGTTTGCGGCAGCGCGGCTCTGACCTGGGCACACGCCGTGATCCCATCGGCACCGGGCATCTCGATGTCGAGCAGACAGACATCGACCTGCTGGCTCCGAGCAGCCTCAAGCACCTCATCTCCCCGCCCCACCTCGGCCACCACCTCCAAGTCGGTCTCGAGATTGAGCAGCGCGACCAGAGCACCCCGCACCAGCGACTGATCGTCGGCGACGAGCAGGCGAATCACCAGCGTGCCTCCAGTCGTGTCCCCTGCCCACCTTGGGCAGGTCCAACGATCAGCGTTCCACCGGTGGAGGTGACCCGCTCCTGCAGCCCGACCAGGCCGTTGCCGCGCTGGTCGCCCACGCCGATCCCGTCGTCGGTCACCGTGAGCCCCGTGGCAGACAGGCCCACGTCGCAGCGCGTCGCCCGGCTATGCCGAACCACGTTGGTGATCGCCTCACGCAGCACCCACGCCGCCGCAGTACGACGGGTCGGGTCCAATGCCGACACATCATCGGGCAGTGCGGCCTCGATCCCGGCATCGCGCAGTGCCCGACGAGCAGTCGCGATCTCGTCGCCCAATCGAGCCGCGCGCAGACCACCGACGGTTTCGCGGATCTCAGCCAACGCCTGGCGGGATAACTCCTGGATCTGCAGCAGTTCAGATGTGGCCCGCTCTGGATCGGCGTCGATCAACTTTGCCGCCAGATCGGCTTTGACACTCAACACCGTCAACGAATGGCCCAGCACATCGTGAACGTCTCGGGCCACGCGCTCTCTCTCCGCAGTCAGGGAAAGGATCTCGCTGGTCTGGCGACTGCGAATCCCGCTGTCGGCCATCACCCGACCGCCGCTGGTTCCGATTGCCACCGAGATCAGCACGAAGATGAACCAACCCCACTGCTGCAGTTGCCCGGTGATGAACGGCAGTGCCATCCCGAAGGCCACGATCGCCGCGACCACCCACCAGTTCCAGGGCCGTGGGAGCACAAACACGCCGTAGGAGACCAGGTAGGGCAGCAGGCCAATCGCGTCGATGCCGATCACCGTGGCAATAACGGCGGCCAAGATGGCCATCACTGCCAACGCCCACAGCGAACCCGAGCGGATCTGGTTGTTGAACGTGATCCCACGGGCGCCGTAGAGATAGGTCACGGCGAAGCCAGCCACTGCAGCTAGTCCCAGCCCCGCAACCAGAGGGCTGTTGGCTCGGTTCAGGATCTCTGAAACCGGGAAGGACAAGAAGACCAGCCAAGCCGCCCACATGATCCAGGCATAGCGCGGGCTGTCGTCCACAGGGCGATGATCGCCCGCGGGTGACGAAGGCTGCAACCTGGTCACTGTCGGCCGCGGCCTCGGCGCACGAGCAGCACCGCCACCCCAGCGAGTACTACGGTCCAGACCACCATGTTGGTGATCGGAATCCACAATGCTTCGTGGACCAAGGGACCCGACGTGCTGGAGGCCAGGTAGCCCTTCGTCACCGGATAGCGCGCGAGCGCGGCATAGCCATAAAGAGGCGTGAAGCGAGCAACGTCGAGCATCCAGCCCGACAGGGGGAAGAACAGGTTGCCCAAGAAGCCGAGCAGGACCACGCTGCCACTGGCCGCACCCAGGGCTGCTTCAGACTGCAAGGCCAGCCCGAAGCAGAGCCCGTAGAGCGCGAATACGATCGAGCCCACGACGAGCACCAGCGCACTCAGCAGCCATGCCTTGGCGGTCCCGTCGGCCTTGGTCGAGGCGCCGACGATATAGATCAAGGTGAGCGGAATCATCGCCACGATGGCGGCCAATGCGGCTTTGGTGAGCACATAGGTGGTGTCGCGCAGTGGGGTCAACCCCAACTGTCGACCCCAGCCCTGGGCTCGCTCGATTGCGGCAGTTCCCCCGACGGTGGCGGTCGCGGTGACTGCTCCGTAGGCCGCCATCGCCACCATCACCGCCATCGCGACGTTGCCATTGCCGATCGACAGGTCGGCGTAGTCCTGCACCGCACCGAACACCACGTAGAAGAACGCGGGCAGCACGGCGCTGAAAAAGAGTCGCGTCTTGTCCCGGAAGACGCGCTTGAGTTCTAGGCCCAACATGGTGAGGTTCATCGCTGCGCTTCCTTCTGAGTTAGTTGCACAAAGGCGTCGTCGAGGCTGCCGCTCACAATTTCGAGGTCGTGGCCGCCTAACTCGGTGAGCACCACCAACGCGATCGCGTCGATGTCGCCGCCACGCACAGTCACCCGCCCAGCCGATTGCGTGACCTCCGTGGCCAACTCCCCCAACCTGGCCAGCGCGATCTGGGGGTCGACGAAGGTGGCACTCAACGAACGCCCCGTAGCCATGGCGCGCACTACTTCGGTGGGCCCGTCGGCAATCACCCGTCCGTGGTCAACCAGCACAATCCGATCGGCGAAGTCATCGGCCTCTTCGAGGTAGTGGGTGGCAAACACGACTGTGCGACCGCGGGCCGCCTCGGCATGCATGGCCACCCAGAACTCGCGACGGGCGTTGACGTCCATCCCAGCAGTGGGTTCGTCGAGGATGAGCAGAGCGGGCTCGGGGAGCAGCGCCACCGCAAACCTCAGGCGCTGCTGCTCCCCACCCGAGCACTTGGAGACCCGACGATCAGCCAGTTCGGTGATCCCGGCTCTGGCCATCACGTCGCTGACCGGCGCTGGTTCGTCGTACATGGAGGCGAGATAGCGCACTGTCTCCTCGACAGTCAGATCACCCAGCAGCCCGCCGGATTGGAGCACTGCGCTGACTCGACCCGCCATCACCGCTTGGCGCGGGGCCAGACCCAGCACTCGCGCTGAGCCCTCGCTGGGCGTGGTCAAGCCGAGCACGATGTCGAGGGTTGTGGTCTTGCCAGCGCCGTTGGGCCCGAGCAGAGCGACCACTTCGCCGCGCTCGACGCGCAGGTCGATGCCATCGACGGCATTGACCTCGCCGTGTTTGCTGATGAAGCGCTTGCGCAGCCCCTGAAGTTCGATCACCGGATCCATGACTCCACTGTCACAGTGGCAGAGCGGCTGGACCCGGCTGCAATGTCACGCCTGTGGCATGACAGATGTCAGGGCTGCGCGGTTAGGCAGTCACGATCTCTTCGATGCGAGCCAGAGTGCGCTCCATGTTTCGGCGGGTCATCTTGCTCATTCGTGACCGGACCAAGGCGCGAGAGGGCAGGGCTTCTTCGCGGATGTCCCACGATTCGGTGACCCGTGTGCCACCCTCGACCGGCTCGAGTTCGTAGCGCCAAATCCGGCCGGTGAGGAACTTGTTGACCGGGAAGGGAGCGCGCACCTGCCAGGCGATGATCCGGTTGTCGACGTATTCCACAACCACACTGCGAGTCTTGTAGGCAGCACCCATCTTCATCTCCATGCCGAAGGAGTCGCCCAACTTCAGGCGCCGACCACCACTGCGCGCGGCGATCACGGTGCCAGAACCGTCGATCTCGGGGTGGCGGCCCGGGTCGGCGAGCAGGTCGAAGATCTGCTCAGCGGGGGCGGGGATGATGCGGCTGACACTGACGACGTCACGGCTCATGAGGGCAAACCTACTGATCAGTCCCTAGTCCATAGGGCGACTAGTCGCCGCCGACGTGGACGTGCGGACGGCGGGACTCATTCGGCTCGGCCCGACGCAGGATCTCGTGGGTCAGCGGTGGGATGTCGCCCTCACCGGCTAAGAGGAAGCGCAGCACGTTCTGCGCCGGTGGGCGAGCACTCCACTCGAAGTAGACGTGAGGCACTTGGACGTCGAGGTTGCGCACGTGCAGGAGCACGGCGGCCAGCACGTTGGGCACCGAGGTGCCAGTGGCCCGCAGAATCCGGTGCTTGCCGATCTGCACACTCGTCACTGGTACGACGGAGGCGAATTCGCTGGCGTCGGTGATCTCAACTTCGAGGAAGATCCGGTCCTCGTCGTCACCGAGGTGATTGTCGAGTTGCACCTCGGCCATCTTCTCGTCGTACTCGGCGGCGTCGCCGGCTTGGAGCTTGTTGGCGATGAAGCGGATCGGCCGCGGGTCGGCAATGGCCGCATCGAGGATGGCCTGCGCACGCTGGTCGGGCACCACCCGAGCCACCCGGAGTTCGGTGCTGCGCGAGACCCTCGAATACACACTCACAATCAAGATCAGCAGGGCAAACAGCGCGGCAATGATCAGACCTTCGGGGCGATCGATCACGGTCACGGTGATCGTGTAGATGAACACCGCGCTGACCACGCCGAAGAAGACCGCCGCGCCGCGATGGTGCCGCCGCCACTCGGTGAGCGTCACGGCCACTGCTGCGCTGGTCATCAGCGCCAAGACACCGGTCGCGTAGGCGCCCGCCTGCTCATCGACGTTGGCCTTGAATGCCACCGTCACCAGGAGAGCGATCGCGGTGAACACCAAGACCAGAGGCCGCACACTGCGCGCCCAGTCGGGAGCCATGCCGTAGCGAGGCAGGTAGCGCGGCACGATGTTGAGCAGTCCGGCCATCGCTGAGGCACCGGCGAACCACAAAATCCCGATCGTCGAGATGTCGTACGCCGTACCGAAGGTGGCGCCCAATCGCTCGTGAGCCAAGTAGGCCAAGGCGCGCCCATTGGCTTGGCCGCCAGCCAGGAACTCCTCGGCGGGAATCAGCAGCGTGGTGGTCAGCGACGAGCCGAGCAGCATCACGCTCATGATCACCGCCGCGGTGGTGAGCAGTTTGCGGGCGTTGCGAATCCGGCCGACTGGATTGGCGTCGGTCTCGCCAGGGTCGCCCTTGACCAAGGGCATCACGACAACGCCGGTCTCAAACCCAGACAGACCCAGTGCCAGCGCCGGGAAGACCAACAGGGCGGCGGCAATGATCCCGAACGGCATCGAGTGTGACTGCGTCATGGCACTGGTCCAATCGGCAAACAGGGATGGGTGCGTGATCACCTCACGGAGGCCATCGAAGATCACGACGGCTGACAGACCCAGATAGACCGCCACCAGCACCACGGCGAGTCCGATCGCTTCGTTGAATCCCTTGAGGAAGACCGCGCCCAGCGCCAGCAAGAGCAGCATCGTGACCAGCACCTGCTCACCGCCCAAGGGGCCTTTGAGCAGGGGATTCTCGATCAAGTGGGCACTGGCGTCGGCGGCGCTCAGTGTGATCGTGATGACGAATCCGGTCATCACGAAGCCGATCAGGGTGAGCACGAGCAACTTGGAGGGCCAATAGCTGAGCAGCCGCTCCAGCATGCTCAGCGAACCGTCACCGTGCGGCGACTCCTTGGCCACCCGGCGATACATCGGCAGCGCCCCAAACAACGTCACCAGCACCAAGACCAGGGTGGCGACCGGAGCCAGCGCGCCGGTTGCCAACGCAGCGATGCCGGGCTGATAACCCAAGGTGGAGAAGTAGTCGACGCCGGTCAGGCACATCACCTGCCACCACGGTTTCTGCGCGTGGTGCGCCCGGACCTCGGCCTCCTCCTCATAGAAGCCACCTGGATCAGGATGTGTGGATTGATTCAGCAGCCACGCCCGGAGGCGGTTGTTCGTCACGAACCGACAGCGTACGGCGTTTCGGGGAGGTCAACCGATTGCAGCACCCAGGCAAGCATCCTCTGGCGCTGCGCAGGCGTCGCGGCGCGAAGCTTCCCGCGCGCAATCGGCCGGGGTTGGCGGTCATGCCACAACTTCGCCGCTGGCACGCTGGCGTCGGTGGCGAGTAGCCAAAGCGTTGTGTCTGCTCCCTGCTCCGGAGTGCGCAGCAGCGGCTTCATCACCCGGTCAAAGGCAGGCAGCGACTCGGTCACACCGGGAGTGGCGGCCCAGCCCGGATGGGTGGCCGACACACGGATGCCGTGACCCTGCCAGCGTTCCTGCAAGAGTTCGAGCAACTCCACCTGAGCGCGTTTGCTGCGGGCGTAGGCGGTCGCCCCGGCGTACTTCTCAGCGAGGTACTCCGGATCGTCGGCCCGCAATCGCTGCAGATACATGCCACCAGAAGTCACAAAGACAACGTCGGCTCCGGGCAACGCAGGCAGCAGCAACTCGGTCAACAGGACTGGTCCCAGAAGGTGCAAGGCCATGGTCATCTCGTGACCCTGCGCGGACTCGGTGCGCTCAGGTGGCATCGCCCCAGCGTTGTGGATCAGCCCCTCGAACCGGGCTCCAGCGGCGAGGATGTCTGCGGCGACGGAGCGCACGCTGTCGAGATCGGAGACATCGCAACGCCAGACCGTGGCCGGTCCGGCGAGTTCGTTGGCCACGCGACGCCCCTTCACCTGATCACGCACGATCAGGTGCACGTGCGCGCCCAGGTCGCTGAGCATTCGAGCAGTGGCTTCGCCCAAACCCGACGTGGCCCCGGTGACGGCGATCTGCTGGCCACGCAGCGCATCCGGCGCCGGATCTGCGGGCCACCCCTTTGTGCGAGATCGCAAGGTGGGGCCGAGTCGGGTGAATCCGGGCACGACCAGGGTGTCGAGAAGTTGGTCAAGATTCATCGGATCGCTGCCTTCGGGGATTGAAAGACCAAGTGCTCGACGTCGAGATAGCCAGAGGCAAACCCGGCTTCGCTGTAGGCGAGATAGAACTCCCACTTGCGGCGGAAGATCTCGTCGAAGCCGAGAGCGGCGATCTGTGGCCACTGGGCCAAGAACCGCTCCCGCCAGCGGCGCAGGGTGTGGGCGTAGTGCACCCCGAAGGCCTTGCTCTGCACTAGGCGAAGACCGGTGCGGTGGTGAGCCAGGTGCCGCAGCGCCTCCACCGAGGGGATCAACCCGCCAGGGAAGATGTGCTTTTGGATCCAGCCGTAGGAGTTGCGGGTGGCCAACATGCGCTGGTGATCCATGGTGATTGCCTGAATCACCGCTGTGCCACCGGGTCCCAGGGCGCGATCAATCGCGAGAAGGTACGTCGGCCAGTACTCCTCGCCGACGGCCTCGATCATCTCCACCGAGACCACCGCATCAAACTGGCCGTCGACTTCGCGATAGTCCTGCAAGCGAACTTCGACGCGGTCACTGAGTCCGGCTGCGGCGACCCGTTCACGCGCCAAGGCCTGTTGCTCGCTAGACAGGGTGATCGTGGTGACGCGGGCTCCCCGTTGGGCGGCCCGAATCGCCAAGGCGCCCCAACCCGAACCAATCTCCAGGAGGCTCGTGTCCGCACCTACTCCAGCCAGATCAAGGATGGCGTCGATCTTGCGGCGCTGCGCCTCCGCCAGGTCCTGGTCGGCAAATGCCACTGCCGGATCAAACAATGCGCTGCTGTAGGTCATGGTTTCGTCAAGGAACGCCTCGAAGAGGTCGTTGCTGAGGTCGTAGTGCGCCTCGATGTTGCGGCGAGCGGCCCGCAAGCTGTTGCGCGTCGCCGCCGGGATCGCAGTGTCGATTACGCGCCGCAGCCGGGTCAGATAGCGCGGAAACAGTGAGGGCAGCGACTTGGCAAAGGGCGTGAGTGCGTCGGCGAGGTCAGTGCCCGGCGCCACGGTCCATTCCTGCGACATATAGCCCTCACCGAGCCCGATCTTGGGGTGCTCGGCCAGTCGCTGAAACATCGCCTCCGGGTTACGGATCTCGAGCACCGGTCCCGACGCGCTACCGCCTCCGACTTCGCGGCCATCGGGGTAGCGCAGCCGAACCGGCACCCGTCGTACAGCCTGCTCGGTGATGGTCTGCGCCAAGCGAGCCTTGGCGCCCCCCAGAAGTCGACTCGGGGTGCTCACAATGCCTCCGTTGATCGAGGCTGCACCGGCAGTCGGCGCAGCCAGAGATAGATGCCATGCACGCGAATCAGGGCAGAGACCCGTTGCGGCATGAGTGGGTAGCGCAGGTGCACTCGCCAGCGCGCCCAGCGACTCGCCGGTGCGAGCGTCCCCGCCACGCTGCCGACAAACACGGTCTCGCCATCGCGGCTGAGTCGAATCGTGACGCGGGCTCCGGTGTCACTCAGCCGAGCTCGCACGTCATAGGTGCCGCTGGTGTCGTTGAACGGCGATACATAAAACTGCTTCTCCGTGGTGGCGGCCCCGGACTCGTCGGGCACCAACACGTAGTTGTGGCGGCCGCCATAGGTGTTGCGCACCTCCAAGACGAGGGCCTGCCACCGGCCGTTTCGGTCGAGCAGCCAATAAGCGGTCATCGGGTCGAAGACGTGGCCGAGCACGGGCGCGTGCGCCAGCATCAGTACCCGCTCTACGTCATCGACCCCCTGCTGCTTCGCCAGGGCGACCACACGCTCGCGCAGGTGGGAGTACGACGCGGCTCCATCCAGGTGATCCTTCGCGCGGGGCATCCCGCGAGTGGGTTCGGTATCGAGATCCACCAGCCATTGGAACTGCCGATAGGCGAACTTATGCCTGATCGGGCGCATCCGAGCATGAGCGACCGTGCCGAGCAGCAGGGCCGGCAGCGGTGGCAAGACGGCCGTGGAACTCACCAGTGCACTCCAAACGACGCCGCCGCTGCCACTCCGGAGCGGCAGCCATCCTCGTGGAATCCCCAGCCGTGATAGGCGCCAGCGAAGCTGGTCTGCTCGGTGGCGAGTGCGCCTAATCGGGCCTGGGCGGCCAAGGCCGGTGGGTCGAAGATCGGGTGGGTGTAGGTCATCTTGGCGATCACCTTCTTCGGATCGACTCGGTCGTTGCCGTTGAGGGTGACCAGCAGTGGGGAGCGTTCGTCAAGGCCCTGCAGACGATTCATCCAGTAGGTGACCAGCGGGGGCGCACCCCCAGGACGGTTGGTGAAGTTCCACGACGATCGCAGCGCTCGGGTTGTCGGCAGGAGTGAATCGTCGCGGTGCAGGAGCACTTCGTTGACCGAATAGCGGAAGGCGCCGAGCACCTCCTTCTCCTCTGGCGTTGGGTCAGCAAGCAACGCGAGGGCCTGGTCGGCATGGGTGGCCACGACCACCCGATCGAACCTCTCTTCTCCACCTCCTGCCCTGATCAGCACCCCGCCGGAGCCCGGCCGACGGATCGCGATGACCGCGGCATTCCGGCGTACGTCGGGAAGTTGCTCGACCAACGCCGACACGTAGGCCGACGACCCGCCGACCACCGTGCGCCACTGCGGGGAGTCGGTGACGGTGAGCATCCCGTGGTTAGCCAAGAAGGCAAACAACGACCGAGCGGGATAGAGCATCGCGTCGCCTGCGCCGGCGGACCACACGCAGGACACCAGCGGGATCGCGTAAAGGTCAATGAACTGGCGCGGGTAGTCGGCCACAAATTCGCCGAACGTCCGCAGATCGTCTGGCGCCGAGCTATCGAGGAACTCCTGGGCGTCGCGATGGAACCGCTTCACAGCGGTCAGCATCCGCAGGTAGTCACGGTTGAGCAGTTGATGTGGACGGGCGATGAACCCGCGCAGACCACGGCCCCCGGCGTACTCAATCCCGGTGGCGGGGTCACAGATGCTCATCGACATCTCGGTGTCGCGAACCGCCACCCCCGACTCCGCGAACAGTTTCTGAAGATGGGGGTAGGTGCGGTCGTTGTGCACGATGAATCCGCTGTCGACCCGCACCGGACCGTGATCGGTGGCGACGGTGTGGGTGTGGGCGTGCCCCCCAAGTCGGTTGTCGGCCTCGAAGAGCGTCACCTGATCCTCGCGCGCGAGGAGGTAGGCGGCGGTTAATCCTGACACTCCAGAACCGACCACGGCGGTGCGGCGTACTGGCGTGGTCACGCTGTCAAAAGTAGACAGGGGTTCTACTGGCGTCCAAGCTTTGTCTAAGGTTAGATGGGCCATATGACCGGAGTCACGATCGGCGTTCTCGCCCAGCGCGTTGGCGTTAGCGCCCACGCCTTGAGAGCTTGGGAGCGGCGCTATGGGCTGCTCACTCCAGATCGAAGTTCCGGGGGCTATCGGCTCTATGACGAGGCCGACGAGGAGCGGATTCGCGAGTTTCTCCGACTGCGCGAATCCACGGGCTCGGCGGCCGCTGCCGCCGCCGTGCTCAATCGGCAGGTGATCTTGGGGACTCCGACCGAAGCCGTTGACACGCTGGTGGCAGCGCTGCGCGACGGGGACCAGGTTCGGCTGACCGAAACTCTCGACGTCAACCTTGGTCGACGGCCCCTGGCGCACGCGCTCAGCGAGGTGGTGCTGCCCTTCCTCGTGCAGGTCGGCAAACTCTGGGAGCACGGCGAGATTGGAATTGCCGAGGAGCACTGGGCCAGCGCTTTGGTGCGCGGGCGCCTGCTCAACACGGCGAGAGCCCTGCCCACTGGCAACGGTCCGGTGGCGCTGCTTGCTTGCCCTTCGCAAGAGCGGCATGACCTGCCGCTGCTCGCGCTGGCGCTGCTACTGCAGCAGATGCGTTGGCGGATTCGCTTCCTGGGTGCTGATACCCCGCTGTCGGAGATTCGTCGCGCGGCAGGCACCGGTCAATGTCGCAGCGTGGTGATCAGTACGACGATCGCCGGGGTGACCCGCGAACCTGTGAAGTTCCCCGGTGGCATCGATGTGTGGGTCGGTGGCCGAGCGGCTGCAGACGTGATCCCACTGGTGGGCGGTCGCGAACTGCCCCATGACCTCGCCGCGGCCGCTGCCGCAATCACGGCTGCCGTCGTCGGCACCGCGCCGTAGGGTCGGCAACATGTCGCGCGCTGCTCACCGTCTCGCTCGGATCGCGCCCACCATCTTCGCTGAGATGTCCGCCCTGGCCGCGGCCACCGGGGCGGTGAATCTGGGCCAGGGGTTCCCGGACTCCGCGGGTCCCTCAAGCGTGATCGAGCGCGCCGTCGCTGGCCTGCGTGGCACCGAGAACCAATACCCACCCGGCTGGGGTCGCCCCGAACTTCGACGCGCTGTTGCTGATCACCAGCGCCGCCACTACGGGCTTGATGTCGACCCTGAGAAGGGGGTCGTGATCACCACCGGCTGCACCGAGGCGATTGCCGGGGCGTTGCTGGGGTTGGTCAATCCGGGCGACCCGGTCGTCGTACTCGAGCCGTACTACGACTCCTATCTGGCGATGATTTCGTTTGCTGGCGGCGTACGGCGGCCGGTGCCGCTGCGCGCACCCGACTTCCGGCTCGATATCGAGGCGCTGCGACGCGCTGCCCTCGGCGCGAAGGTGCTGCTCGTCAACACTCCGCACAACCCGACCGGAACAGTGCTCGATGCCGAGGAGTCTCAGGCGCTGGCTGAGGTCGCGGTCTCCCATGACCTGACGGTGATCACCGATGAGGTCTATGAGCATCTGACCTTCGACGGGCGCCGGCACATCCCGCTGGCAACTCTGCCGGGCATGTGGGAGCGCACGATCACGTTGTCGAGCGTAGGCAAGTCATATTCGTTCACCGGGTGGAAGGTGGGCTGGGCCAGCGGTCCGCCCGACCTGGTGGCGGCGGTTTTCGGCGCCAAGCAGTGGTTGAGCTATACCTCTGGCGGACCGCTGCAAGCCGCTGTCGCGCTCGCGCTGAACGAGGAGACCGTCTTCCCGACCGAACTTGCCACCTCTCTCCAGGAGCGCCGCGATCTGCTCGTGGCTGGACTCAATGACGTAGGTCTGCCCACCCGAACCCCCGAAGGCACCTACTTCGCCATGTCCGACGTCTCGTCCCTGGGGTGGCCCGACGGCCGCTCGTTCTGCCTGGCCCTCCCGGAGCGAGCCGGAGTAGTCGCCATCCCCGCCCAGGTGTTCTACGACGACCAGGCCGAAGGCCGACATCTGGTCCGGTGGGCATTCTGCAAAGAACCAGGGGTGTTAGACGACGCACTTGATCGCCTAGGAACCGCCAACCTCCACGCCTGACTCCGCTTCCCGTTGGTTGCGCCCTTCGTCGTGGCTCAGGACAGGCAGGCCGAAACCACGGCCCATCCCGTCGGTTGAGCCGTCCGCTCTCCCCGTCGGTTGAGCTTGTCGAAACCACGGGGTGCTGGCGGTTGAGCATGTCGAAACCACGGCTCCCCTGCCGTCGGTTGAGCTTGTCGAAACCACGGCCCATCCCGTCGGTTGAGCCTGTCGAAACCACGGCCCATCCCGTCGGTTGAGCCCTTCGTCGTGGCTCAGGACAGGCTTGTCGAAACCACGGGGTGCTGGCGGTTGAGCCCTTCGTCGTGGCTCAGGACAGGCTTGTCGAAACCACGGCCCATCCCGTCGGTTGAGCCGTCCGCTCTCCCCGTCGGTTGAGCTTGTCGAAACAGTGAGGATGGGGGTGCTGGATTCGGGTTTGTGACTTCTGTCGAAACTGACGCTTTCGGGTTGTCCGTGATTGGGCTTGTCCGGGCTCCGGGTCTGGGCCGTTTGGCTGGGGTGACCA
>WBZP01000170.1_pt1 | contig 93965 bp, 88 predicted proteins | sample 5204301 | NCBI WGS metagenome assembly WBZP01 (sample SAMN12412401, study PRJNA552823) | activated sludge metagenome | isolation source: activated sludge from nitrification reactor of wastewater treatment plant... | place: USA: Pennsylvania | collected 2017 | reverse complement strand
GACCATGTCCTGGGCCCTGATCGTCTCGAGGTCCTCGATGGTGACCGAGCCGCGGTCGGTGCGATTCTGGGCGGCCACTCGCGAATCCCGTAGCCGCTCGGCGCGTTCCACCACATTGCGGGCGAACCGGCCGTTCTGCATGACGTCGATGCCATGGGTCCCCGACGGGTCGTGATAGGCGCGCAGGACCCGACAGGCCGCGTTGAGGGCCTCCATCGCCGCCGGTTCGATGGTGCTCGCCCGAGGTCGGCCGTACCGGACCGCGATCTCCACCAATTCGTCGGGACTGTACGACTCGAAGCGAAGCTTGCGGTTGAATCGTCCGGCCAGACCGGGGTTGACCGTGAGGAACTCGTCGACCTCCTTTTCGTAACCCGCCCCGATGAAACAGAAGTCGAAGCGATGCACCTCGAGTGCGACGAGAAGCTGGTTGACGGCCTCCATGCCGATCATGTCCGGCCGGCCGTCGTGGTGACGCTCGACGAGGCTGTAGAACTCGTCCATGAACAGGATCCGGCCCAGCGAACGGTCGATCAGTTCGTTGGTCTTGGGTCCGGACGAGCCGATGTGCTCGCCGCAGAAGTCGGCGCGCTTGACCTCGATGATCTCCGGGTGGCGGACGATGCCCAGCCCCGCGTAGATCTTGCCCAGGGCCTCGGCGGTGGTGGTCTTGCCGGTGCCGGGCGGGCCGACCAACAGCATGTGGTTGGTCTGGTTGTTGACCGGCAGGCCGTGCGCCAGTCGCAGCGCCCGCACCTCGATCTGATCCTCGAGTTCGGCGACGGCGCGCTTGACCTCGGCCAGGCCGACCTGGTTGTTGAGCAGTTCACGGCCCTCGGCCAGCAATTCGCTGCGCCGGTCGTCGTTCTCGGCCTCCTCGCGTTCCGCCGAAGACCGCTCGGTCGAGACGTCCCAGCGATTGGTGCGGCTGTTGATGGTCTCCTCGTCGGTGACCACCAGCTGCAGAGTCGGATCGGCCAGGGCCTGCTGGGCGGCCGGGATCAGCGCCCCGTTGAGCGTCGCCTTCGACAACGCGACCTGGGCCCGGTCCTCCTCGCCCAGTTGCCGGTACGCCATCCCCCGCACGTAGGCCAGATCCGCCGCGATCAACGGGAAGTCGGTGGGATCGATTGCCGCGACGGCGGTTTCGGCAAGGCTGCGGCGCTGCGGGTCGGCCGTCGGCGTCGCGGTCCGCAACTGCACCCGGTCGGTCCAGTCCAGTGCCACCCGGGCCTGTCCGAGGTGGGCGGCCGCGGTGGCGGCCAGGGTGTTGGTGGCGGCGGTGACGGCCGACATGATGATCGCCTGCGGCGGCAGCACTCTGGCCGCCGCCGCGATGACATCGGGCCACCGCTGCGTGGCGAACATCAGGTAGGCGGTCAGGTACTGATGCCACTGGTGGTTCTCCCAGGCGTCGAGCAGCGCCGGGTCGTCCAACAGGCCCTGCGCCTTGTCGAACTGCTTGTCGTCGACCAGTGCGCTCGCCAGGGCCAGACCCGCGTGCGATGCCTCGGTGACCGTGATCGCCAGGTACGGGCCGGCCTTGATGTGCGCGGACAGGCGCGCGCCGATGCGGTTGGTCTCGCGGTGCAGCCGCGCACCGCAGGCGTACAGCTCCTGGAGCGCGGACAGCGAGTCGTCGCCGGCGGCGACCCGGCCGAGCCAGGCGTCGGCCATCGACGGATCCAGATCGGTGGCCTGCCGGAACTGTGCCAGCGCGGCGGACGGGTCGCCGTCGAGCAGCGCCATCCCCTCGTCGAACCGGCGGCGGGCGGCGGGCGTGTGGCTACTGGTGGACACGGGCTATCGGCTTTCGTCTGCGAATTCAGATCCGGACATCATGTTGATCGATTCCGCCGCCACATAACGGTTCTCGGCCCGGAAGAGTTCCACCTCCACAGGGAAGGTGTGCCCGCGCACTGTCACGTCCACCTCGGCCGGACCGGTCTGCGTGATCAGGATGTCGACGTGGCCACGCGGCGGTTCACCGGGCCGCCCCAGGGTGATGAGCGTCTGCGGACGCGGTGACGGGGACAGCGCGCCGTCCGCGACGCTGACGGTGGTGTCCGGGGCCGGCCGGGGGCGGTCGGTGAGGGCGACGTCGGCCGGACGCACACTCAGCCAGCGGTGGATATCGCTGCTGTGCACGGTGATTCGTTCGCCCGAGGCGGCGGCGCGGATGATGATCCGTTTGGACAGGTGGTCGTCGGCGGCGATGTGCACGCGGGTGAAGTCGCCGGGATCACCCAGTGGCAGCATCAACCGGTCGCCGGCGCCGACCTTGCCCAGCAGCACCCCCGACGGGCCCACCGGCATCGTCAGCACGTCCGGGGCGGGCCCGCGCTCCAGGCCCGGGATGGGCTGCAGCGGCGCACACAGGTTGTTGGCCATCGCGGCGCCCTGCCGGCCGGGTAGTGGTCGCATGACGGTCGACGGCGGGGACGGCAGCGGTTGCGGCGTGCGGATCGTCACGGTGGCCGAAAGGGTGCGGTCCGGGAACACCGTGATGTTCTGGATCACAGCGTCGGCGGGCATGGACCACACCTGCTCCAGCACCTCGGACGCGGTGTCCCTGCTGCGGTAGGCGTAGGTCGTCAGGAAGCCCTGCTCGCCGGGGATCGAACCCCAGAGCCGGCGGTCGGCGGCCAGCGCCGAACTGCCCACTCGGCGTTCGAACTCGACGATGTCGGTGGACGTCGCGACCCGCGCCCGAACTCCGTTTTGCCGCAGCGCGGCGGAGATGCGCTGGGCGGCCGCCACGGCCGTCGACCCCGCCGAAGGGCGCCGGTCGAGCGCGTCCCCGTTGTCGAAGTCGCTGATCCGGACGATGATCCAGGTTTCACGCTGACCGGCGTAGGGCGGTGGGCCGATGATGGTGTCGTAGACGCGGGCGTAGTCACCGGTGCTGCGCCGCCGGGCGCCGGCGATCACCACACTCATCGAGCCGATCGTCAGGTCCAGGCTCTGATGCAGCAGCCCGCACAGGGTCGCGATGTCGATCGTGTTCTCGACGTACGTCGATGCCGAACCGGTGAAAACCGTTGGCGTGTGGATCTTCCCGAGCACCTGCACGGCCACCACCGCGGTACCGTCCTGGTAGCGCACACCGCCCCCGGCACGGTCACTGGCCACGGTGACGGGCTCGGCGAGTGTGACGGTGTGGTTCCGGCGAAAGTACAGATCCGCCCACACCCACCACGGGTGTCCCCGCCACGGCACGACACCGAGGAGCAGCCCGAGCGCCAGGCCCACCGCGGCGCCGAGGTAGCCGTCGACGGCACCGCCGATCAGCACCAGGGTGAGGATGACGGCAGTGACGAAGAAAACCGGAGCCACACTGCGGAATGCCTTCACGGCAACCTCCCGGACGATGAACTGCGCGCGCGAGACACCAAGGCGGCGAACAGGATTGCGGCGCTCAACGCACCCAGCAAGCCGAGCGCGATGTTGCGGGCCCGATGGTCGGGTGCCGGCGGCGGCGGTGCCGGGGTCAGCACCTGACTTTCCGAGCGGGGTACTTCGCGCGGACCCTCCGGGACGTCGAACGTCAACGCCGCGACCGGATCCACGACCCCGTAGCCGACCTGATTGTCCACTCCGCGCGGTGGGTTGTGGGCCGTCTGGAGTATCCGGTTGACGACCTGGTGCGCCGAGAGTTGTGGGAATTTCGCGCGCACCAGGGCGGCCACCCCACTGACGAACGCCGCCGAGAAGCTGCTGCCCCAGAACGGGGTGTTGGGGTCGCCGGCCCGCGACGGTGGATAGGCGTTGACCGGGCCGCCGTTCTGCGGGGACAGGCCCATGATGCCCACCCCCGGGGCCGCCGCGGAAACCCACGGACCGGCCAGACTGTTGGACAGCGGGGCGCCGGTGTTGTCCACCGCGCCCACCGAGAGGACATAGTCGGAGAACCAGGACGGCGAGGACACCGTTTTGACCTGACTCCAGTCGCGGGGGTCGGCGGGGTTGAGCGGATCGAACAGCGGGTTCTGCGCGCAGTTGTCCTCGCCCTCGTTGCCGGCGGCGGCGACGACGACGGCGTCCTTGACGGTGGCCGCGTACCAGACCGCGGCGCCCAGGCTGCGCTGATCCATCGGGTCGGCGGCCGGCAGACAGGCCGTCACGCTGACGTTGATCACCTTCGCGCCCAGGTCGGCGGCGTGCACGAGGGCCTGAGCGAGCGACGAGATGGTGCCGGCCTTGCGCCGCACCTCGTTGTTGATGCCCGGTTGCGGGTTGACGAACTCGTAGGCGCGCGACGACTGGCGGATCGAGATGATCCGCGCGTGCGGCGCCACGCCGGCCACCCCGTCGGGCGCTCCGGGTGCCGGTGCCGGCACCGCCGGATTCTCCGGACCACCCGGGGCCGGATCACCCGGCGCGTTGGCGGGGGCGACCGGCGGCGGTGGCGGGGCTTCGGGAGCCGGAGCCGGAGCCGGTGGCGCCGGCCGGATCTCGGTGACGGTGACCGGCGGGGGTGGTGGCGGGGGCGCCGGCGGTGGCGGGGTGCCACCCGGTGGCGGCGCGGCGCCCAGCGACGGCGGCGGACCGGCCGGCGGCGGGAACGCCGGCACCGGCGGCATCGGCGGCGGCATCGGATTGCCTTGCGGCGCAGCGCCGATCAGCGAGGCCACGATGGTGCCGTGGGCGTCGCAGTCCATCAGCCCGTCGCCGCCCATGATGTAGTCGCCGCCCGGGATCACCGGCAGCCGGGGGTTGGGGTTGACGCCGGTGTCGATCACCGCCACCGGCACGCCGTTGCCGGTGGAGTACTCCCAGGCCCGGCTGATGTTGAGCATCGTGAAGCTGGGCGCCGTGACGGCGACGTTCGGGTCCGCGACGGTGATCGCCTGGGCGCAGATGTTGCTCTGCCGCATCGGCTCGTCCGGACCCGGAGACCCGTCGGCAGGCACCGCGGAAGTGTCGACCGCGGGCGGTGGAATCGCCTGGGAGACGGGACAGTTGCCGCTCATGCCCAGCAGGGCGGCCGCAACCAGCGCTCCGGCCCGGCGCGGGGGCCCGGCCGCGGTCATCGCATCCGGACCCAGGTGAACAACCCGCCGATCCAGGCGGCCAGCGGCATGGCCACGACGATGGCCGCCGGCTCGAGCCATTCGGTGATCATGCGCACCAGTGGGGTGAACCGGGTGACGGGCACCAATAACGCGGCCACCAGACCGATCGCGGCGAAGCCGATCAACAGCGTGGCGCCCCACAGCAGTGGCGCCCAGGAGTCGGCCGGCCAGTGCAGGATGTACCTGGCGACGCCGGCACAGACCGCGGCGGCGGCGCCCAGCACCAGCGCGACGGCCTGACGCCGGTCGGCGTACGCCCGTCCCCGGCTCACGAAGATGAGGATCAGCAGGCCGCAGAGCACCGCCGCGGCGACACCGCGCGGCCGTCCGGGCATCAGTGTCGCCCAGACGGCGATCGGCAACGTCAGGCCGGCCGCGATGCAGATGCCGGTCAGCACCTCGTTCGCCCGGCGGGCGGCGGCGGCCAGCTGCGCACCCCGCGGGGTGGTATCCGGACTCGGTTCGTCGGCTTCGCCGTCCTCGTCGGTCTCGACCGGGGACACCGTGTCGACCGGCGACCCGTCGGCGCGGCGGAACAGATCGCGCCCGGTGATCGAGCCGAAATGGGGCGGCCTGATCCGGGCGGCCCACAGGGCGAAGGTCGGCGCCAGGCTCAGCAGTAACAGCAGCGCGATCAGAGCGCCCATCCCCAGCCACTGGCCCTGGACGGGCCGCCACATCCGGGCGCCAGCGGCCAGGCCGCCGAGCCCGCACAACGTCATGACGGTGGCCGATGCCGTGTAGTGCCGACGGGTCAGCGACACCAGGGTCCAGGTCAGCACCCCGACCGTCAGGGCCGCGATGAACACCTGCGCAGCCCCGACGCGACCCGGTGCGGCCCCCGCGGCGGCGACCGACAGGAGGGGCACGGCCACCCAGCCGAAGCCGCTCAGCACATCCGACTGCCGGGGCCACCACCGCCAGACGGTGACCGCCCCGGCGGCGGCCAGGAGTCCGGCGGCCCCGGCGACCAGGGCCGGGAGCAGCGAATCACTGTGCAGGCGGTTGCGCACCGTCAGGGCCAGCAACGTCGCCGCGATCATCGCGACGATGGCGATCGCGGTGTGCGCGGCGGTGGTCGCGGTGACCGGCTGGAACAACCGCTTGCCCACCCGGGCCAGGCCGGTGGACAGCGACTCGTACTGCGGTTCGAAGGGCTCGCCCTCGGCGGCCGGTACCAGCACCAAGGTCGTCCCGTCCTCGACGCCCAGTTCGTCGAGCGTCTTGGTGACGTCCAGCGTGGTGCCGTTGGCCCGGTTGAGTTGATAACCGATGCCCGGGTCCAGCCCGGTCAGTCCGCGCCGGCGCAGTTCCCCGTTGAGCAATTCGACGACGTCTTCGAGGAAGACCTCCACGGGCACCGAGGCCGGGTAAACCTGGGAGATCAGGTTTTCGCCGCACACCACCGCCACCGCGCACCGCGCCGGGAAAGATACTTTGGCCATCAATTCGGCCTGTCGGCATCCGGGGTGTATTTGTCCATCAGGCCCGCCGTGATTTCAAATAAGCGGAGCCGGGTTTTCTTGTTCAATTCGTGCTGCACGTCGACAATTCCCCCTTTTGCCAGATGTGGGTCGTACGGCATGAATTCAACGGTTGCTCCGGACTTGCGGAACCGTTCGGTCAGATATGCGATCGCCGCCTTATCGCCGTGATCGCGACTGTCGTTGAGGATGACCGTGCTGCGCGAGACGAGTTCGTGGTAGCCCATCGACCTGAGCATGTCGACGGAGCGGGACACCGGCAGCGAGGTGTCCGCCGTGAGCCCGGACACCAGGACCAGCGCGTCACACGCGTCGAAAACCGCCTTCATCACCGGGTGCTCGAGGTCATCGGCGGTGTCGATCAGGATGATGTTGTGGGTCCGTCGCAACCGGGACAGCACGCCGTTGAACATCGAGGGGACCAACGGCCGGGGCTGATTCGAAACACGGTTTCCCGCAAGGACATCGAGACCGACGGCGTTCTGGCCGAGATGCTCGCGGATGTCGGCATAGCCCTGCACGTCGGTGTCGTTGAGCACCGCGGCGTAGTCGCCCGGGGGCGCGTCGTCGATCCGTCCGGCGAGTGTCCCGAATCCGGGGGCCGCGTCGATGGCGACCACGTTCTCCGGCCGGCACTCGCGGAATATCGCGCCGATGCAGGTCGTCATGGTGGTCTTGCCGACGCCTCCCTTGCCGGACACCACGCCGATGACGTACTGCTTGCGAATGTGCCGGCGGATGCGCTCGCGCAGTTCACGGTAGTGGCGTTCGGCCGGTGATTCACCGAGGTTTATCGTCTTGAAAGACGCGTTGTAGATCGCCTTGCGCCAACCCGAGCCCGGCGGAATCTTGCGGGGTGTCACCATATCGGAGACACGCAGGGTTCCGGATATCGAATCGGGTGTCTGAGATTGCTGGAATCCGTATTCGGCGCGCCCGGACGAGCTACGTTCCGGGCGATTAACTGGATCGTCCCACGGATTTGTCACGGCACCGATGCTAACATGTTCGAAATTCCTTCTGTTCTAGATAATCCTGCGATGGGAAAACCATTCTTCCCGGGCCGGTAACCGCCGCAACATCCCGTTGATCGCGGTGGTGATATTGGCGACGGAACCGGGGGAGATGATCATCCATTTACGGCCGGCGTTGGGCGCATGCTCGACGAGTAGCCGGCCCTCCGGGGTGTCGTAGACGGTGACCGATCCGTGTTCGACGTGGATCCGGCCCGGCGCACCCTCGGCGCCGGCCTGCAGCGCCACGATCGACGCCGACGCCGATCTGCCGGTGTCGGTGGCCAGCATCAGGGCGCGGACCTGTTCGGGTTCCAGGCGCTGCTCGGCCAGGAACGACCTCAGTGTCTCCGGGCTGCTCACCCGCGCGACGAGGTCTCCGGCGTCGATCGTCGCGGGGCGGATGGGTGCGGGTTCCAGGGCGCCGAGCAGCCGTTCGATCTGGCCCCGGATCACCGTGACGGCGGATTCCTCGGCCGTCGCGGCGCCCGCGGGGCCGATACGGACGATCTCCTCGGCTCGTTCGATGGCCACCCACCACTGGGCGAACCGGGCGAGCAGGACGCCGACCATGCCGCTGTCGGCCGGGGTGGAGATGTACATCAGCAATGCGACGTCCCGTCGGGACAGCACCGTGAGCCATTCGACGATGACGGGATCGACCTCGCCGTCCTCGTTGATCGCCCCGGCAGCTTTGAGTTCGGCGGCGATCGGGTGGGCCAGTGCGGACTCTCTGGGCTCGGCGCTGGGCAGCACCGGGCGCAGCCCGAGTTCGGGCGCCAGCGACTCGATGCCCGAGAGAACCTGCAGCACCCACAGCCCGTCGAGCGTGGTGGTCAGCACGATTGCCCCCGATACCAGAACATCCCCGAAAACACCTGTACCCCTCATGAAATCACCTCGGCAGTGTGCGCGAGGCGGCTCTGAACGCACGGACGGGGCGCACGCCGGCCGGCGCGCGCCCCGTCGGCGGGGAGCCTAGAAGCCGGCGCCGATGTTGACGTCGAGCGCGTGCGCCAACTCCGACGACTCCATGATCTTGGAACCGTGGGTCTGCACGATCTGGATCAGGCCGTTGAGCCCCTTGAGGATCTGCATCTGCCGGGCGTTGAACGCGGTACCGGCCTCGCCCTCGAAAAAGGGCTGCAGCTGGGTGGTCTCGTTCAGTACCTGGTCGTGGATCTCCATCAGCTGGGCGGCGGTGGTGCCGACCTGCGAGGACAGCTCTGCGACGCCGCCGTGCACGTAAGTGATATCACCGGACATTGTTTTCTCCTTGGGTCTTGGTCAGGAAGGGTCGGAAGGTGCGGGTCAGACCTGGGCGAAGCTGGTCATCGCGCGGGCCTGCTCTTCTTCGTGCTGCTCGACGAGGTCGGCGGCGTTGCCCAGCCCGTGGGCCATGCCCTGCAGGCCGTCGGTGGTCTGGCGCAGCTCCTGCTCCAGGTGGCCGGCGGTGGTCATCGAGGCCATGCCGGCCGGGCCCTGCCAGATCGCACCCATCGCGTCCTGGTGGGTGGCCAGGTACTGCTGAACCAGCGCGTTCGCCTCGGCGATGTGGTTCTCCATCTGGGCCTTGGTCGCCCGGAGCATTTCCGGGGTGACGTTCATCTTCGACATCGGCTGTCTCCTTGTTCCTTGTTGCTGCTGTCCCCCCATTGCCGGGGCTTTGTGTTCAGTGTAGGTACTGCTGCGCCGGTGTCACTTCACTCTGGCTAACTAACGGAAGTTGATGCCGGGTTTCATGATCGATTAGCTGTGACGGCTTGCTCGCTAACGATCATCGGTGCCGTTGCCGGCGACGACGATGCGCGCGTGCTGTACCTCCTTCTTGCCCTCGTCGCCCTGGCCCCGGCCGAGCATGCCGGCCGGCGCGGGCATTCCGGCACCGCCGGTCGTCACCGGGCCGGTGCGGACCTCGGCGGGGTTCAGCAATCCCGGCTTCAGTCCGCTCGCGCGGCCGCCCTCCGGCTCGAAACTGCTTGCCGGACGGGTGAACTGGGTCAGTCCGGGGGCCCCGCCCCCGCCGCCGACCGCGCCGCCGCCGGCGCCGCCACCAGCCGAGACGGCGCCCGCGCCGCCACCGGCGCCCGAGAGGGCGCGCACGGCCTCACCGCCGGGCATCCGCCCGGCCATGGATGCCTCGCCGCCGCCCATCCCGCCGAACATCCCGCCGAAGGCGCCCATCAGCATCTGCGGCAGTCCGGTCAGCCCCTGGAACATCTGGGGCACCGACTGGAACATCCCGGTCAGGGGCTGTACGGCGCTGCCGAGGGCCTGCGTCACGCTGCCGATGACCTGATCCATGCCGCCACCGGCCGAGCCGACACCCTCCATGCCGGTGCTCGCGTACTCGGCGGTCGCCCTGGCGGCGGTCGTCGCGGTGCTCGTGCCGGCCTGTTCGACCACCGAGCCCGCCATCATCGCCGGGCCGGCCGGGTTGGCGCCCATGGCGGCCGGCGGCGGAGTGCTGAGCAACGCCGTCGTCAACGAGTTCAGGCCGCTGCCGTACGCGCTGCCGACGGAGGCGTTCTGCGCCCAGTACATGCCGTATTCGGTCGTCAGTTCGGCGATCCGGCCGGTCAGGGCGCCCAGCACCAGGGGGTTGATCGCGACGTCATTGGCACATTCGACGCGGTTGGCGTCGATGATCTCCGACGGGATGAGCCCGGCCCGGGCCGCGGCATACAGTTCCGAGGCCGACAGCGCGACGAGTTGCTGCTTGAGACAGTGCGCCCCCATGACACCCGCGAGCGTGTTCAGTACCGCGCCCGTCTCGGCCGACGCGGTGCCGCCGACACCCATGAAGCTGGGTAGCAGGCCGGCGATGTTGACGGCCGACATGCCCATCGAGAGTTCGTGAATGGCGGCCTCGACGGCCCACGCGGCGGCATTCGCCAACGTGGTCTCCGGTCCGGGACCGCCTTCGAAGAGCCTTGCGGTCGTCGCGGGATCCGACATCGGCCATGGATGAACGGCCATCGCGGGCTAGGCCAGGGTGTTCTCGATGGCGCGGATTCCTTCGCTCGCCTCGTAGGCGGCCGACGCCGCGGTCTGGGAAGCGGCGTAGATACCGCGCTCGGCGACGTGTTCGGCCTTGACCCCGGTGTAGGCCGCGCCGGCGGCGCTGAGCGCCTCGGCAAAAGCGAGCGAATCGGCGTCGAGCGCCATCGGGGTGTTGACCAGCAGCGGCTCTGCGGTGGCCCCCGATGAAGCAGCCAGTTCGGTGGCGATTCCCACTTCGGTGGCGGCGGACATGCCGACCGCCGCGGGGTTCACGTTCAACGTCATTGTCCACTTCTCCTTAGCACGAGGACGCAACTTCAGCTACGTCCTTACTTTCGAGTATAGATGTGCTACGACGCCGAGTGTAAACCTGTTTGGTCACACCAGTAGCAAACTAAACAGCCTAACTAACGAATCCAACGTGTCAGAGGCTGCATTCGGCGCTGTGGGCCATCGTGGCATAGCTGGGACGGCTGCGGTATTCACCCCGTCGGTGAGATGACCGTCGCGGTGTTCGCACCGTCGCGTTGGACGGCGCGGATGGTGGCCTTCTCGCCGGCGTGCAGGGCCGAACGCCCGGTGCGGGTGTCGGTGGTGACGACGTACGTCTGGGTGAAGCCGTCCTCGCTGCGGGCGGTGACGGAGGTGTCGGTGACAGTGGTCAGCGTGCCGTTCTGGGTGAGTTCGGTGGTGAAGCCGCCGTGGCCGTCGGAGACGACGAACACGCCGTGCAGCGCTACCGACGAGCCGGCGGGACCGCCCGGCGCACCCGGACCGCCGAATCCGCCCGGTCCGCCGGGTGGGGGGCCCCAACCGGGCCCGCCGCCGGGGCCACCGGCGCCGGAACCGCTGCCGGCGGCGTGGATGACCGCCGCCCCACCGGCCGCCAGCACCACCGCGATGCCGACCGCGGCCACGGTCTTGTTGCGGCTCCACTGCGCCGACTCGGCGGCCGGGGCGCCCCAGACGGGCTCGACGGGGGTCTGAGATTCGGTGTTCATGCCTCCACGGTGGCCGCCCATGCTGTGCGCCGGCTGTGCGAGGCGTCAGCAGTCGCTTTCACAGCCCGCACATAGACTTCGCAAAGGAAAGCCTCATGGCGGCCTGAATACTGGAGGTCATGACGTCTTCAGCTGCCGAGCGGATCGTGATGCGCCGAGCCGATGGGAAACCCGTCAGCGTGCTCGTCGTCGACGACGAAGCGGTGCTCGCCGAGATGGTGTCGATGGCGCTGCGCTACGAGGGATGGGACATCAGCACCGCCGGGGACGGGGCGTCCGCGATCGCGTCCGCCCGTACCCACCGGCCCGACGTCGTCGTCCTCGACGTGATGCTGCCGGACATGAGCGGCCTGGACGTGCTGCGCAGGCTGCGCGAGCAGAACCCGAAGCTGCCGGTCCTGCTGCTGACCGCCAAGGACGCCGTCGAGGACCGCATCGCGGGCCTGACCGCCGGCGGCGACGACTACGTCACGAAGCCGTTCAGCATCGAAGAGGTGGTGCTGCGGCTGCGTGCGCTGCTGCGCCGCACGGGGGTGGCCACCGACGACAGCGGCGCGCAGATCGTCGTCGGCGACCTCGTCCTGGACGAGGACAGCCATGAGGTCACCCGCGCGGGTGATCCGATCACGCTGACCTCGACCGAATTCGAGTTGCTGCGCTTCATGATGCGCAACTCCAAGCGGGTGCTGTCCAAGGCGCAGATTCTCGACCGCGTCTGGAGCTACGACTTCGGCGGCCGATCCAACATCGTCGAGTTGTACATCTCCTACTTGCGCAAGAAGATCGACTCCGGCCGGGAACCGATGATCCACACGCTGCGCGGCGCCGGATATGTCCTCAAGCCCGCCGCCTGAGGGCGGGTTCCGGGCGCCCTTTGCACCGGGTGGCTGGTCACTGCGGTCACGGCTGCTGGTCGGGCTGGTCGCCCTGGTGGCGCTGGTGTGCCTGCTGATCGGAGCGGCCACCGAACTGGCGCTGCGGCAGTACCTCGTCAACCAACTCGACCAGACCCTGCAGGACACCTCGAGGCGCTCGGCGATGATGTCCGGGATGCCCCCGCCGCCGCCCGAGCCGGACGGCCGGCACTGGCGCCATCCCGGCCCGGGCCCGGACTTCCTGGACGCGCCCGGACAACCGATCGGCCTGGTCGCGATGGTGCTGGGCCCGCAGGGCACGCCCGCCGCCGGCGTGCTGACGAGTGCCGCCGAACGGGCCCCCATGACGGCGCTGAGTACCGAACAACTGAGCCGTACCGAACCGCTGGCACCGGCGCGCACCACCGACCTGGACGGCCTGGGCAGCTATCGGGTTCTCGCCACCTACGACCGCCACGGCAACGTGGTCGTCACCGGGGTGCCGCTGGCGGACGTCGACGACACCATGCTGCGGGTCCTGCTGATCATGGCCGTCGTCGCGGGCGTCGCCCTGGTGCTCGCCTCGACGCTGGGCGCGCTGATCATCCGCCGGGCCCTGGCGCCCCTGACGCGGGTGGCCGCGACGGCCCGGCGGGTGGCGAACCTGCCGCTGGACCGCGGCGAGGTCGCGCTTCCGGTGCGGGTGCCCGAACGCGACGCGAATCCCAATACCGAAGTGGGACAAATGGGTTCGGCGCTCAACCGGATGCTCGACCACATCTCGACGGCACTGACCACGCGCCAGGCCAGCGAGACCAGGGTGCGCCAGTTCGTCGCCGACGCCAGCCATGAACTGCGCACGCCGCTGGCGGCGATCCGCGGCTACGCCGAACTCGCGCAACGGCGCCGTACCGAGGTGCCCGACGAGGTCGCGCACGCGATGGGCCGGGTGTCCTCGGAGGCCGACCGGATGACGCATCTGGTGGAGGATCTGCTGTTGCTGGCGCGCCTGGATTCGGGCCGGCCGCTGGAACGCGGCCAGGTCGACCTGTCGCAGCTTGCCGTCGATGCGCTGTCCGACGCCCACATCGCCGGCCCCGACCACCGGTGGAACCTGGACCTGCCCGACGAACCCGTCCTGGTCGACGGTGACAGCGCCCGGCTGCACCAGGTGCTGACCAACCTGCTGACCAACGCCCGGGTGCACACGCCGCCGGATACGACGGTGACGCTCGCCCTGTCCGCCGACGGACAGGACGCACACCTGCAGGTCGCCGACGACGGCCCCGGTATCCCGGCCGACCTGCAGTCAGAGGTGTTCGAGCGGTTCGCGCGCGGCGACTCCTCGCGCTCCCGGCACAGCGGCAGCACCGGGCTGGGCCTGGCCATCGTCGCCGCGGTGGTCAAGGCCCACCACGGCCGGATCGCGGTGCGCAGCGTGCCCGGCGACACGGTGTTCACGGTGACGCTGCCGCTCACAGCCGGCGCATAGCCGCCGCACATCGCGCGGTCACAGTGGGCGTACACCCTGGACGAGTGACCCTGACCGCAACCCGGCATGCGCGTGTCACGGCCGGCGCCACGCCCACCCGATGGCGGCCCGGTCGGGAGACGGTTGCCCTGTTCGTCCTGCTGGCCGGCACCGCGATTCTCTATCTGTGGAATCTCGGCGCCTCCGGGTGGGCCAACGGTTACTACGCCGCCGCGGTCCAGGCCGGCTCCCGGAACTGGACCGCGCTGCTGTTCGGATCCAGTGACGCCGCCAACGCGATCACCGTGGACAAGACTCCGGGCGCGTTGTGGGTGATGGGTATCTCGGTGCGGCTGTTCGGGTTCAACGCCTGGAGCATGCTGGTTCCGCAGGCGCTGATGGGAGTGGCGGCCGCCGGCGTGCTCTACGCGGCGGTGCGCCGGGTGGCGGGCCCGCCGGCGGCGCTGCTGTCGGGTCTGGTGCTGGCCCTGACGCCCGCGGCCGCCTTGATGTTCCGGTTCAACAACCCCGACGCGCTGCTGGTGCTCGCCCTGGTGGTGGCCGCCTACTGCACGCTGCGCGGCCTCGAGAAGAGCTCCGGCCCTTGGTGGTTGGCCGCGGCCGGGGCCGCACTCGGGGTGGGCTTCCTGGCCAAGATGCTGCAGGCATTCCTGGTGGCGCCGGTGTTCGCGCTGGTGTTCCTGGTGTGCGCGGACCTGCCCCGGGGCAGCCGGGTGCGCCGACTGCTCGGCGGCACCGCCGCCCTGGTGCTCGCGGCGGGCTGCTATCTGGCGCTGGTCGCACTGTGGCCGGCCGACGCACGGCCGTATATCGGTGGTTCGCAACACAATTCGATCCTCGAACTCGCGCTGGGCTACAACGGCCTGGGCCGGTTGACCGGTGACGAGGTCGGTGGGCTGGGCAACCTGAACCACGACGTCGGCTGGGCCAGGCTCCTCGGGCCGCAGATGGGCGAACACATCGGGTGGCTGCTGCCCGCCGCGGTGGTCCTGCTGGCGGCCGGGCTGGTCATCACCGCGCGTGCGCCGCGTACCGATGCCGTCCGGGCCGCGCTGTTGCTGTGGGGTGGATGGCTGGTCGTCACCGCGGTGACCTTCAGCTACATGAACGGCATCATGCACCCGTACTACACCGTCGCGTTGGCGCCCGCGGTGGCCGCGGTGGTCGGGATCGGCACCACTGCGCTGTGGCGCCGCCGCGCCGACCTCCGGGCGGCCACCACCTCGGCCGGAGTCGTGATCACCACGTCGTGCCTCGGTTTCGTTCTGCTGCAACGCAACTCCGAGTGGCTGCCCTGGCTGCGCTGGGTGATCCTGGTGACCGGGCTCGCCGCCGGCCTCCTGCTCCTGGTCGCCGGACGACTGCCCCGCCGGGCCGCCACCACCGTGGCCGCGGCCGCGCTGGCTGCCACGCTGGCCGGTCCGGCCGCGTACTCGGTGGCCACCGCGGCCACCCCGCACACCGGCGCCATTCCCGCGGTGGGACCGAGTTCCGGGTTCGGGGGACCGCCGGGGTTCCTCGACACCGCCCGGCCGTCCGCCGAACTCAGCACGCTACTGCGTGCCGACGCGGATGACTTCACCTGGGTGGCCGCGGCAATCGGGTCAAACAACGCCGCGGGGTACCAATTAGCAACGGGCGCACCGGTGTTGGCGCTCGGCGGGTTCAACGGCACCGATCCCGCGCCCACCCCGGCGCAGTTCGAGGCGGACGTGGCCGCCGGCCGCATCCACTATTTCATCGACGCCACCATGATGGGGCCGCACGGCGACAGCAGCGGCAGTGACGCCGCGGCCCGGATCGCCGACTGGGTGCAGGCCAACTTCGCCCCGCAGACGGTCGGCTCCGGTGCGGGCGCCACCACCGTCTACGACCTGTCCGAATGATTCACAGCCACGGCATAGGAAAGACCAACGGTGTGCCAAACCGGCGGCCCGACGATGAAGACATGACAATCGCACTCGAGCGGCCCGCCAACACCGCCCCGGCATCGCCGGCCCCGTCGCGCAACGCGGCGCGCATCGCCGCGGAAAAGGGCGTCCCCGTGCTCGACGTCGTGGTCCCGGTCCACAACGAGCAGGCCGCGTTGGCCGACTCGGTGCGCGGGCTGCATCGGCATCTGTCCGAGCAGTTTCCGTTCACGTTCCGGATCACCATCGCCGACAACGCCAGCGTCGACGCCACTCCGGTGATCGCGGCCGGTCTAGCCGCGGAGTTCGCCGAGGTCCGGGTGTGCCGGCTCGAGCAGAAGGGTCGGGGCCGTGCCCTGCACTCGGTGTGGGCGGACTCCGACGCCCCGGTGCTGGCGTACATGGACGTCGACCTGTCCACCGACCTGGCCGCGCTGCTGCCCCTGGTGGCCCCGCTGATCTCCGGGCACTCCGACGTCGCGATCGGCACCCGGCTGTCCCGCGGGTCACGTGTCGTGCGCGGCCCCAAGCGCGAGATCATCTCGCGCTGCTACAACCTGATCCTGCGCTCCACGCTGGCCGCCCGCTTCTCCGACGCGCAGTGCGGTTTCAAGGCCGTCCGGGCCGACGTGGCCCACGCGCTGCTGCCGCACGTCGAGGACACCGGCTGGTTCTTCGACACCGAGCTGCTGGTCCTGGCCGAGCGCGCCGGGCTGCGCATCCACGAGGTGCCCGTCGACTGGGTCGACGACCCCGACAGCCGCGTCGACATCGTCGCCACCGCCATCGCCGACCTCAAGGGAGTGGCCCGGTTGCTCAAAGGATTCGGTTCCGGGGAGATCCCCGTCGGCGCGATCGCCGCGCAGTTCGGCTCCGGCCCGCGGGCCGCCGCGCCGAGATCGCTGCTGCGGCAAGGCGTTTACTTCGCCACGGTCGGGATCGTCAGCACCATCGCCTACCTCGTGCTGTTCGTGGCGCTGCGGGGACTGCTGGGCGCGCAGGGCGCCAACCTGATCGCCCTGCTGGTGACCGCCGTGGCCAACACCGCGGCCAACCGGCGCTTCACCTTCGGTGTGCGCGGCCGGGCCGGAGTGGCCCGCCACCAGTTCGAGGGACTGGTGGTATTCGGCATCGGCCTCGCCCTCACCAGCGGCTCGCTGGCCGTGCTGCACGCCGTGTCCGAGCCGGCCCGGGTCGTCGAGCTCGTCGTCCTCGTCGGCGCCAACCTGCTGGCCACCGTCGTCCGATTCGTGCTGCTGCGCGGCTGGGTGTTCCACCCGCGCCGCACCGCCGGCGTCACCGACTGAACGAGAAAGAGCACAAGACAATGACCATCATGGAAGACCGGGCGACCAACGCCATCTGGGTGGCTACCGATGAGCGGCCCGCGCCGCGCGGCCCGCGCTGGGAACGGCCCGCGCTGCTGGCGCTGCTGCTCGGCACCGTGGTGCTGTACCTGTGGCGGCTGGGATCGCTGGGCTGGGCCAACGAGTTCTACGCCGCCGCGGCGCAGGCCGGCAACCAGAGTTGGAAGGCGCTGCTGTTCGGCTCGCTGGATGCCGGCAACTCGATCACCGTCGACAAGCCGCCGGCCGCGATGTGGGTGATGGCCCTGTCCGGCCGGATGTTCGGGTTCAACTCCTGGAGCATGCTGGTGCCGCAGGCGCTGATGGGGGTCGCCGCCGTCGCCCTGCTGTATGCCGCGGTCCGGCGCACCAGCGGCCCGGGCGCCGGGCTGCTGGCCGGCACCGCGCTCGCGCTGACTCCCGTTGCGGCGCTGATGTTCCGGTTCAACAATCCCGACGCGCTGCTGGTGCTGCTGCTGGTCGCCGGCGGGTACTGCGTGGTGCGGGCTCTGCAGAGCGCGCATTCGACGCGGTGGATCGCCTTGGCGGGCACCGCTATCGGGTTCGCGTTCCTGGCCAAACTGCTGCAGGCGTTCCTGGTGTTGCCCGCCTTCGGGCTGGTGATTCTGGTCGCGATGCCGGGCGGTGTGTGGAAACGTCTGCGCGACTTGCTCGTCGGGGCGATCGCCGTCACGGTTTCGGCCGGGTGGTACGTGGCGCTGGTGAGCCTGTGGCCGGCGGACGAGCGGCCGTACATCGGCGGTTCCACCGACAACAGCCTGCTGCAACTGACGCTCGGTTACAACGGCCTGGGCCGGGTGCTCGGCGGCGACGGGAACCCGACCCACGGTGCCGGTGGTGGTTCCGGCGGCCCGGGCGGCGGCGGGCCGGGTGGCGCGATGTTCGGCGGCGAGCCGAGCCTGACGCGCATGTTCGGCGAGTCCATGGGCACCGAGATCTCCTGGCTGCTGCCGGCGGCGCTGGTCGGGCTGATCGCCGGACTGTGGTTCACCCGACGGGCGCCGCGCACCGGCCGGTCCCGGGCCGGCCTGCTGCTCTGGGGCGGCTGGATGGTGGTGACCGTCGTGGTGTTCAGCATGATGAAGGGCATCATGCACCCCTACTACACCATCGCCCTGGCGCCGGGTGTGGCGGCCACGGCGGCCATCGCGGTGTGCGAATTATGGCGCGGCAGAAACTATCTCGGATCACGGATCTGGTTGGGTCTGATGCTCGCGGGCACCGGCGTGTGGAACTTCGTGCTGCTCGACCGCACCCCGGAGTGGTTGCCGTGGCTGCGCTGGACGGTGCTAGCCGGCTCGATCCTGCTGGCCGCGGTGCTCATCGTGGGTGCCCATCAGCTCGGCCGCTACGCCGCGGTGCTGGCGACCGCCGGGCTGCTGTTCGGGCTGGGTGCGTCGGCGGCCTACACCGTGGAGACGGTGCTGGCCTCGCATGGCGGCGCCATCCCGACCTCGGGGCCGGCGCGTTCCGGCGACGACGGCCCGGGCGGGCCGGGTGGCTCCGGCGGGCCCGGCGGCTTCGGTGCGGCGAGCCAGTCCAGCGAGACGCTCAAGGGCATGTTGACCGCCACCGAGAACCGTTGGGCGGCAGCATCGGTGGGCTCACACCAGGCCGGTGCGCTCGAACTGTCGACCGGCACGTCGATCATGGCGATCGGTGGGTTCACCGGCGGCGACAACTCGCCGACGCTGGCGCAGTTCCAGCAGTACGTCGAGGACGGCCAGGTCCGCTACTTCCTGGCCGGCGACGGACACGGACCCGGCGGCGGTGACGCGAACTCGTCGGGCAGCCAGATCACCGACTGGGTTCGGGACAACTTCGTAGCCCAGAACGTTGACGGCACAACCGTTTACGACCTACAGGGCTGAGCGCGCCGTGTCGCGCACCACGGTGTGCACGAAGCCGAGCTTGGCGATCACGGGCGGCGGGATGTCGAACGGATACAGGGCCGGCTTGCCCATCGAGGTGTTGATCCGGTTGAAGAACAACGACATCCACCGCCAGTCGTAGAGCAGGCGTTCGATGGGAGCGTCGTCGTAGGACTCCAACGGCGCGACATCGCGGGGCGCGGCGAAGCGCACCCGGTCGGCATGCAGCACCATGCCGGCCTCGCGCGCCGTGTCGATGGTGTCGGTGATGTGCAGGTAGTGCGCGAAGCACTCGGCGAAGTCCTCCCAGGGATGCATCGTGGCGTACTCGCTGATGAACGACGACTGCCAGCCCTCGGGTGCGCCGAGGCGGTAATGGCGGTCGATGGCGTCGGCGTAGCCGGCCCGTTCGTCGCCGAACAGCCGCCGGCATTCGGTCAGGTACTTCTCGGCGCCGGGGCCGGATTCGACCAGGATGTTCTGGTAGTAGTGGCCGACCTCGTGACGGAAGTGGCCGAGCATGGTGCGGTACGGCTCGCCGAGCCGGACCCGCAACTGCTCACGGTAGGCATCGAGCGTCTCGACCACGTCGATGGTGATGACGCCGTCGGCATGGCCGATGACCACCTTCTCACCCGTGCTGTGACTCGACAGCAGGTCGAAGGCGAGCCCGCCCGCCCGCCGCCACCATGGATCAATGGGCAGGTGCAGATCGGCCAGCTGGTACACCAGGCGGCGCAGTGCCTCGGCCGTCGGCACCAGCTTCTCGCGGGCCAGGGTGTCACCGGGATCGGGTTCGTTGCGGATCAGGGCATGGGCCGCGCAGCGGCCCCGCGCGTAACCGTCCTGATCCTCCGGTGCGAGCCAGTTGCAGTTCAGGGTGGACGACTGGGTACAGGGCAGCCACGGCCGGCCGTCGATCGTGGTGGTGGCGCCGTCGATCACGACCATCGCCTGCGACGGCAGATGAAAGCCGAGGCGCGCCTGGCAGGCGGGGCAGCGGTGGCTCTCGAATGCGACGAAGCCGTTGCACACCGGGCAGGAGAATGCGCGCATGGCCCTATGGTGGCACGGGCGGAACTTCACCCAACGTCTCCTGGGAGCCAAATGCAGCTGTTGTTGGTCCGGCATGCCCTGCCACACCGAAGTGAGCACGGCCGGGGCGCCGATCCCGAGTTGTCCGGCGTCGGCGTCGAGCAGGCGGCCCGGCTGCCGGCGGCACTGTCCCGATTTCCGCTGTCCCGCTTGGTCAGCAGCCCGCAGCGCCGATCGGTGCAGACCGCCGAACCGGTGGCCGCCGGTCTCGGGTTGCAGATCGACGTCGACGAGCGGCTCGCCGAATACGACCGGGAGATGAGCGGTTACGTGCCGCTCGAGGATCTCCGGACCGCGCATCCGCTGCAGTGGGAACGGATGGCGGCCGGGCAGCTGCCGGCCGGCGTCGACGAGACGGCGTTCCGGGCGCGGATCATCGCCGGGGTGGCCGACATCGTGACCGCGGCGGCGCACGATGAGACCGTCGCGCTCTTCAGCCACGGCGGGGTGATCAACGTGTTGCTGCACGAGATCCTCGGCACCCGCCGGGTGCTGTCCTTCCCGATCGACTACGCGTCGATCACCCGGTTGCTGTATTCGCGCAGCGGCCGGGTCAGTGTGGTGGCCACTAACACCACCGAGCATGTGTGGGATCTGCTCCCGCGCAACCAGCGGTGAATCCCCTCGCCGAGGGGGCGCGTCAGTCCGCCGACACGCCGGCCGTGGCGGCCTTTTCCGCACGCTCGGCGGGGAGATGACGGTAGACAGAGGTGTGACATCGCTTGAGGGTCTGGATCTGACCGCACTCGACCGCCACCTCACGTCGGCGGGCATCCCGCGCACCGGTGAGTTGCGCGCGGAGTTCATCTCCGGCGGTCGCTCGAACCTGACGTTCCTGGTGTACGACGACGCCGCCAAGTGGGTGCTCCGCCGCCCGCCCCTGCACGGGCTGACGCCCTCGGCGCACGACATGGCCCGCGAATACCGCGTGGTGGCGGCGCTGCAGGACGGTCCCGTTCCGGTGGCGCGCGCGGTGACGATGCGAGACGACGACAGCGTGCTGGGCGCGCCGTTCCAGATGGTCGAGTACGTGCCCGGACGGGTGGTGCGCCTCGCGAGCGAACTCGACGCGCTCGGCGGGCCGGAGGTGATCAGCGGCTGCGTCGACGCGCTGATCAAGGTGCTGGCCGACCTGCACGCCGTCGACCCCGACGCCGTCGGCCTGGGCGACTTCGGCAGACCGGACGGGTATCTGGAACGGCAGGTCCGTCGCTGGGGGTCGCAGTGGGACCTGGTGCGGCTGCCCGACGATCCCCGTGACGGCGATGTGCACCGCCTGCATTCGCTTCTCGCGCAATCTGTTCCGGTGCAGAGCCGAACCTCGATCGTGCACGGTGACTACCGCATCGACAACACCATCCTGGATTCCGACGATCCGACCGTGGTGCGTGCGGTGCTGGACTGGGAGATGTCCACCCTGGGTGACCCGCTGTCCGACGCCGCGCTGATGTGCATCTACCGCGACCCCATCTTCGAGCTGGTGCATGCCAACGCGGCCTGGGCCGCCCCGCAGATACCCCCGGCGGACGAACTGGCCCACCGGTACTCGCTGGCCGCCGGCCGACCGCTGCGCCACTGGGACTTCTACATGGCCCTGGCCTGCTTCAAACTGGCCATCATCGCGGCGGGCATCGACTACCGGTTCCGGCTCGGCAGCGGTGAGGCCGATGCCGGCAAAGTCGGGCAGGCTGCCGCGCCCCTCATCGCCCAGGGACTTTCATACCTGGATTGAGTTTCCGACCGGGTGCTGGCGGGGCTTCTCCCGCGCTGGCCGGCGGCAATTCTCGTTCGGCTGCGACACGGGTGAAAGACGTTGCAGTGCAGACAAGTAATCACTTCTTCCGGCTTGTCGCCCACGCCGAGGAGGTCCTGGGCGCGATCACGCCCGCCGGCCCGACTCCGACCCGGGCCGAGTCACCGAACACGTTTATTGGTCCGGTGGCGTCGTTGCACGTGCAGGCCGGTGCAATTCGAGCAAATCAATTGGGGCTTGTCCGGCGAACCGAACTGGGCTAGCTTATTTAGGCGACTGGCATGTCAGTCGTTGAAGGTGCGGGAGCCGCTGACCCCCCGAGAGTCGGGCGGATCCCCCGGTTCGTTTGCCGGCTCCCGCACCCACCAGCCATTTTCGAGTTGGGAAGGGCACCTCAGTGCTACCGATCCGCGTCGCAGTGCCGTTGGCACCGGCCGCCTTCGCCGCGCTTCGGGGCGCGCCCGAACCGGCGGCCTGGGCGCGGCGGGTAGCCGCCCTCGGACAAGCCGGCGCGGGCTTGCCGGACCTGGCTTCGTGTTGCACACCCTCGTCACCGGCAGCGTGATCCGGCCGCACAGAGAACGCCTGCCTGCGCCGAATGCGCTTGCACGCCAGACCAGCGGCGCCCTGAGCGCTAGGGTCGGACCATGGCCTCCGCACCTGTCGGCGCTGCGCGCGGGAACAAGCGCGGCCGCGGCCGACCGGTGAAGCCGGGCCTGCGCGAGGCGCGCCGGAATGCCATCGTGCGCGCCGCATATGCGGTGCTGACCGAGCGCGGCTACGAAAACACGTCGATGTCGGATGTGGCCCGGCAGGCCGGCATCGCCCAGGGCACCCTCTATCGATACGTACGCAGCAAGCGCGAGTTTCTGGATCACGTCTTCGACTATTCGATAGCGCGGGCGGCACGCGCGCTCAACGTGGGCTCGCTGGCCGATCTCGACTTGACCGACTATCAGCAGTCGGTGCAGTTGACGAGGCTGTTCGGGTCCAGACTGTTCGCACTGGTCGACGAGGATCCCGCAATCGTCCGATTGATCACGGTGGAGAGCAGTGCGATCGACACCGAATTGCGGTACCGCGTCACCAGTCTGCTCTCCACGCTGCACGCAGCGCTGGCCCAGCTCTTCCAGAAGGCGAACCCGGACAAGCACACCGCCGACGATCGCCGGATCTGGGATGTCTTGGGGCGCATGGTGATGGGCATGGCCGGTCCGGGCCTGATCATGTCCATCGAAGAAGCGTCGTCAGCTGAACGACGGGCACAGTACCTGGCCACGATATCGGCCATTGCCGAACGCGGGCTGATGTCCGAGTTGCCCGAAGCTACCAGAGAATCCGGCTGATACCGCTGTGGATGACCGCTCCGCCCAGCTGTATCGGGCCGCCGCCGAGCTGTTCGTCGAACGTGGCTACCGGGACGTCGATGTCGTCGACATCACCGGCCGCTGCGGAGTGAGCCCCGGCACCTTCTACAACTACTTCCGCAACAAGCGCGATGTCCTCGAGTTGATCCTGGGGAAGGGCATCGACGGCCTCGTCCAGGCCGCGGCGGCAGCGGGTGACGCTACGACCACGACCGGTCGGGGCGCGTTCTTCGCCGAGCTCGAAGCCCGAATGCGGGCAATACTGCAATACATTGCCGATAACGCGGATGTGATGGCGTTCGTCGCGTTCACCGCTCCCGGGTTGGACGATGCGGCCTACCGGTCGGCCCTCAACGGCTACTGGGAGTTGAGTGCGCAGTTCACCGCACTCCTGTCGACCGGCCGTCGCCGGGGCTGGATTCGTCAAGATGTCGACCTGCAGATCGCCGGCCAGGTGGTGGTGTCCTGCCTGGTGACAGCAGCGCTGCCGGTGCTGCTGGGCGAGGTGGTCGACGAGTTCGACGCCGCCGAGGTGGCCGCCACGTGTTGCACCTACCTGCTGGGCGGAATGCGCAGTCTGCTGCCCGGATAATCGGTCGCGGGACATCCGCGTGGATTAGCTGAGTCGTAATACAGCAAACAACCTGATCTTGTGACCCGAGCGCCGGTCTGATAGTAACGGTGCCGAAAGGCGTACCGGTCTGGGGCCGAAGGCGCCGGACGGGCAGGTCGACCGGTTGGGGCGGGTGCGCATGACGGGAACCGATGAACTGGCCGGACGTGCTGCGCGCACCACCCGGATCGGGGGTGTGGCCGCCCGCCAGGTGACGCGGCGGGCGATCGATGCCGTCCGGCAGCCGTTCATGTCCGAGGAAGAGCGGGTCCGGGCCCGTGACGAGCAGATGCTTCGGCTGGCCGACGACCTGGCGGCCACCTTCGGGGGGATGAAGGGCGCTGCGATGAAGCTCGGCCAGGTGTTGTCGCTGCTGAACTTCGGCCTCAGTTCGGCGGAGTCGCGTGCCGAATTCACCCGCCGGATGGGTCCGCTGTTCAGCAGGGCGCCCGCGGTGGACAACGGCGTGATGTTCCGGACGCTGGAGCGGGAATGGGGTCCACGACGGCAGTGGGTGGCCTCGATCGATCCCACGCCAATCGCGACGGCGTCGTTGGGCCAGGTCTATCGCGGCACGCTCGTCGACGGCACGGTCGTCGCCGTCAAGGTCCAGTACCCGTGGGCCCGCGACGCCGTGCGCGCCGACCTGAAGAACCTCGCCCTGCTGGTACGGCTGCGCCGTCGGCTCTACCCGCTCAAGGGCCTGGACGCGGTGGTCGCCGAAGTGAGTAGGCAGATCGAACTCGAATTGGATTACCGGCAGGAGCTGGCCAATCATCGCGCCGTGCGGGAGGCGCACCGGGACCACCCGGTGTTCGTCATTCCCGAGCCGTTCGAGGATCTCTGCACCGGCCGGGTGATGGTCAGCGAGTACGTCGTCGGGACGGAGCTGCATCATCTCGTGGCCGCCGACCAGAAGACACGCGACCACATCGGGGAGGCCGTGCACAGGTTCTACTGTGGCAGCCTCTACACCACCGGAAGCTTCTGCGCCGATCCACATCCCGGCAATATTCTTGTGCTGCAGGATAATCGAATCGCCTTCCTCGATTTCGGCCTGTATGTGCGGATGTCCCGGGGCGAAATAGACCTCGAGCGGGCGGCACTGGCCGCGGCGCTCGACGGAGACGCGCACACCGCTCATCGATTGGCGTGCGAGGCGGAATTCATCCTCGACGCCGAGGCGATGCCGCCGGAGACCGCGCTGGATTACATGCGCACGGTCGCCGGCTGGTATCTGCTGCCCGGCGTCACTCAGGTCACCGACAAGGTCGCGTACAAGGCTGTCACACAAGCGATGTTGCCACGCTCACAGTTCGGTTCGAGTGCCTTGAAGCAGCAGATGCCGAGTGCACACGCGTTCTCCCGGCGGACCGAGATGAGTGTCTGCGCATTGCTCGGCAGTCTCGAGGCAAGCGGTCCCTGGCACGACATCGTGCGCGAATGGGCGCTGGGAGCGCCGCCGGCGACCGAGATGGGCCGGCGAATTGCCCGCTGGAGTTCGGGCTCGGATGGGTACTAGTACGCTGCGGCAAAACGGAATTCGGCAACAAGGCCGCAGTGTCGGCGGGTCAGCTCGCGAGCTTCAGATTGTGCTTGGCCGCGCGGCGCAACTGGAAGATGCGCACCGCGCCCACAGCCACGGTGATCAGCCCGCCGGCCACCGCGGCGAACAGGATCGCCACCCCCAGCGGCAGCGTCCAGTGCCAGCCGATGAACTGGAACGCCGTCGGCGTGGTGTTCTGCGCGATGAAGATCAGCAACACGATCAGGATCAGGAAGCCGAGGATCAGCGCCGTCCACAGGGCGGCGGCCCGGGTGAAACCCGTTCGGGAATCGGGCTCGAGCCCGGCCGGGGACTCATCCGGCGGGGGCGGCGGAACGGGCGCTTCGGTGCTCATACCGACATCTTCGCCCTTTCCGGAAAAGAAGCAAACACCGCGCTGGCGTGGCTGCCCGGTTAGTGTCGGTGCGATGACCCTGCTGCGAAACCGCGCGCGGGCCTGGCTGACGGTCCTGATGTCGACGGTGTTGCTGGTGTCGGGGTGCGGCAGCTCGAATCCGCTGGGCGGCGGCACCGTCTCCGGCGACCTGAAGACGGTCGTGGTGGGTTCGGCCGACTTCCCCGAGTCGAAGATCCTCGCCGAGATCTACGCACAGGCCCTGGAAGCCAACGGGTTCACCGTAGGGCGCCAGTTGGGGATCGGCAGTCGTGAGACGTATATTCCTGCACTGCAGGATCATTCGATCGACCTGATACCGGAGTACACCGGCAGCCTGCTGAAGTATTTCGACGCCGACGCCACGGTGACGCGCCCGCAGGACGTCGAACTCGCGTTGTTCCGTGCGCTGCCCGGTGACCTGTCCGTACTCACCCCGTCGGAAGCGTCCGACACCGACACGGTCGCCGTTACCGCGGACACCGCCAGGAAGTGGAACCTGACGTCCATCGCGGACCTCGCGGCCCACTCCGCGGAGGTGAAGTTCGGTGCGCCGTCGGAGTTCCTGAACCGCCCGGAGGGCCTGCCGGGCCTGAAGAAGAACTACGGACTGGACATCCCGGAGAAGAACTTCGTGGCGATCAGCGACGGCGGCGGGCCGGCGACGGTGCGCGCCCTGGCCGACGGCACCGTCACCGCCGCCGACCTCTTCTCCACCTCGCCCGCCATCGGTCAGCACAACTTCGTGGTGCTGGCCGATCCGAAGAACAATTTTCCGGCCGGCAACGTGGTGCCCGTCGTCAGCTCCCAGAAGAAATCCACCGAACTGAAACGGGTGCTCGACGCAGTCTCGGCGAAACTCACCACCGAGGGCCTGATTCAGCTCAACGCAGCGGTATCCGGCAACTCCGGCGTCGACCCCGACGAGGCCGCGCGGAAATGGTTGGCCGACAACCAACTTGACCGACCGGTCGGAGGGTGAAGCGCACCCGATGATCACCTTCGATGCGATCACCAAGCAGTACCCCGACGGCACCGTGGCCGTCGACAACTTGAATCTGGATGTGCCGCAAGGAACTTTGACGGTGTTCGTCGGGCCGTCGGGCTGTGGCAAGACGACCGCGATGCGGATGATCAACCGGATGATCGAACCGACCTCGGGAACGCTAACCGTCGACGGCAGGGACGTCACCAGGGTCGATCCGGTCAAACTGCGCCTGGGTATCGGCTATGTCATCCAGAGCGCCGGGCTGATGCCGCACCAACGCGTCATCGACAACGTGGCATGCGTGCCCGTCCTGCGCGGCCAGTCCCGCCGGCAGGCCCGCAAGGACGCCTACGCCGTGCTCGAACGCGTCGGCCTGGACCGCGGCCTCGCCGACCGCTACCCCGCGCAGCTGTCCGGCGGCCAACAGCAACGCGTCGGCGTGGCCCGCGCGCTGGCCGCCGACCCGCCGATCCTGCTGATGGACGAACCCTTCTCCGCGGTCGACCCGGTGGTCCGCGACGAACTGCAGGCCGAGATCCTGCGGCTGCAGGACGACCTGCACAAGACGATCGTCTTCGTCACCCACGACATCGACGAGGCCCTCAAGCTCGGGGACCGGATCGCCGTCTTCGGCGGTGGCGGTGTGCTGCAGCAGTACGACGAACCGGCCCGGGTGCTGTCCAACCCCGCCAACGACTTCGTCTCGAGTTTCGTCGGCGCCGACCGCGGCTACCGCGGCCTGCAGTTCCGGCACGCCACCGGCCTGCCCATGCAGCCGCTCCGGCAGACCGGTGCGGACGGCATCGACGCACTCGACCTTGCCGACGGCGAATGGCTGCTGATCACCAGGGCGGACGGTTCGCCGTACGGCTGGGTCGACGCCGCGGGCGTCGCGGCCCATCGCGGGGGCGCGTCGCTGTACGACAGCACCACCGCCGGCGGGTCACTGTTCCCGCCGGACGGCACCCTGCGCCAGGCGCTCGACGCCGCGCTGTCCTCCCCGTCGGGACTCGGCGTGGCCGTGGATCAGGACGGCCGGGTGGCCGGCGGTGTGCGGGCAAGGGACGTGCTGGCCGTGCTGGAGCAGCAGCGCACGGGCGGTTGAGCGTGCGATACCTGCTGACCCACCTCGACGACGCCTGGACGCTGGCGCTGATCCACCTGCGGCTCGCGCTGATCCCGCTGGTGCTCGGCCTGCTGATCGCCGTGCCGGTGGGGGTGCTCGTGCAGCGCACCACGGTGCCGCGGCGCATCGCCACGGTGGTCGCCAGCATCGTCTTCACCATCCCGTCGCTGGCGCTGTTCGTCGTGTTGCCGCTGATCATTCCCACGCGGATTCTCGACGAGGCCAACGTGATCGTCGCGCTCACGCTCTACACCGTGGCGTTGCTGGTCCGCGCCGTGCCGGAGGCGCTCGACGCGGTGCCCGCACAGGTGCGCGACGCGGCCACCGCCGTCGGCTACCGGCCGTTGACGCGGATGCTCAAAGTCGAACTGCCACTTGCTCTTCCGGTGTTGGTCGCCAGCCTGCGGGTGGTCGCGGTGACGAACATCTCGATGGTCGCGGTGGGTTCGGTGATCGGCATCGGCGGCCTGGGCACCTGGTTCACCGAGGGCTACCAGGCCGACAAGAGTGACCAGATCGTCGCCGGCATTATCGCGATCTTCGTGCTGGCGATCGTCGTCGACATGCTGATCATGCTGATCGGGCGGGCGCTGACCCCCTGGGTGCGCGCCACCCGCACCAGCCCCCGACGAACGGCGGTGCCCGCGTGAACTTCCTGCATCAGGCGCTGGCCTACATGTTCACCGCGGCCAACTGGGCCGGACCGTCCGGGCTGACCGCCCGCATCCTGGAGCACCTGACCTACACCGCGGTGGCGGTGGTGTTCTCGGCGGTCATCGCGATCCCGCTGGGCATGCTCATCGGGCACACCGGCCGGGGCACCTTCCTGGTGGTCACCGGCGTCAACGCCCTGCGGGCCCTGCCGACGCTGGGTGTGCTGCTGCTCGGGGTGCTGCTGTGGGGGCTGGGGCTGGTGCCCCCGACCGTCGCGCTGATGCTGCTGGGCATCCCGCCACTGCTGGCCGGCACCTACGCGGGCATCGCCAACGTCGATGCCGACGTCGTCGACGCCGCCCGCGCCATGGGCATGACCGACTCCCGCATCCTGCTGCGGGTCGAGACACCGATCGCCATGCCGTTGATCCTGGGCGGCCTGCGCACCGCGACCCTGCAGATCGTCGCCACCGCGACGGTGGCCGCCTACGCCAGTCTCGGCGGTCTCGGCCGCTACCTGATCGACGGCATCAAGGTCCGCCAGTTCTACCTCGCCCTGGTGGGGGCGCTGATGGTGACGGCGCTGGCCCTGCTGCTCGACGCGGTACTCGCGTTCGCGGTGTGGCTGTCGGTGCCGGGTTCCGGGCGGTTGGGCCGGCGGGGTATGCCGCAACCGCTGCTCGACGACGAGGTCGCCGTGGAAACCCGCCAACCGCCGCCCGGCCATCGGGGGTCGTCGCTTACGGTAGATGGGTGAGTGCAGCCTCAGAAGAGAAGGACAACACCGGCTGGCCGGCGATCTTGACCTGGCGCGCCCACAACCTGCCGCGGATGGAGTCGGTGCGGGTGCAGTTGAGCGGCAACCGAGTCAAGGCCAACGGCCGGATCGTGTCGGCCGCCACCGAGGCAACCCCCGCATTCAGCGCGTCCTACGACCTGGTGACCGACGAGGCGGGCGGCACCAAGCGGTTGTCGATGACGGTCACCCTCGCCGAACGCGAGCGGCAGTTGTCCATCGCGCGTGACGAGGAGAACATGTGGCTGGTGCAGGACCACACCGGTCACACCTCGCGCGCGGCCTATGACGGCGCCCTCGACGTGGATGTCGTCTTCAGCCCGTTCTTCAACGCCCTGCCGATCCGGCGGACGGGGTTGTACCGCCGCGCCGACGCGGTGAGCCTGCCCGTCGTCTACGTCTGGCTGCCGGACCTGACGGTCGAGCCGGTGACGATCGGCTACACCAGCGACCGCGACGACAAAAACGAGATCAAACTGCACTCCCCGGTCGCGGACACCACGATCACCGTCGACGGCGACGGCTTCATCATCGACTATCCGGGCCTGGCAGAGCGGATCTGATCACGCCGCCGGCCCGGCCGGCCGCGACGAGTTCCGCGCGCCAGTCGGGTGCGCCGATGCGCACCGTGAGGATGTCCGGCCGGGAGAAGTTGTCGTAGCGGATGCGGGCGGCGTGCCCGGACTCGACCAGTTCGGCGATGTTGCCGTCGCCGGCCAGCCCGGCGCGGGCCCGGCCGAGCAGCTCGATCGCGCGGTCCAGCTGCACGGTCAGTTCGTCGGCGTTGGCCTCGCACATCGCGCGCACCAGATCCGGCGCGCTGGCCGCGACCCGGGTGCCGTCCCGGAACGACCCGGCGGCCAGGGCGAAGGCCAGCGGCACGTCGGCGGCGGTCAGGGCCAGGGTCTCGGCGAACAGGTGCGGCAGGTGCGAGATTGCCGCGGCGGCGGCGTCGTGCTCCCCGGACCGTGCCGGCACCACGAACGCGCCGCAGGCCAGCGCCAGCTTCATAACCAGCTGCCACACCGTCGGGTCGACTGCGTAGTCCGGGTCGTCGTCGACGCAAACGACCCACGGCGTGCCGCGGAACAAGCCGGCCGAGCCGGCGGCCCAACCGGAGTGTGCGGTGCCGGTCATGGGGTGGCCGCCCACATACCGGGGCAGCAGTCCGGCGTCGGCGACGGCGGCGCGCACCGCGGCCTTGACGCTGACGACGTCGGTCAGGGGGTTGGCCGGGGCGTGTTCGGCGACCCGTGCCAGCAGCGCCGGCAGCGCGGGCATGGGGACCGCCAGCACGATGATCGCCCCGGATTCGGCGGCCCGGGTGAGTACCGCGGACAGGTCGGTCGAGGCGTCATACCCGTCGGCGCGGGCGGCCCGCACGGCGTCCGGCGAGCGGTTGTAGCCGAACGCGTCGCGTCCGGCGGCGCGGGCAGCCCGCAGCAGCGAGCCGCCGATCAGGCCGAGACCGAGCACGCATACGGGGACCTGGGTCACCTTCCAAGGTTGGCATATGCGTGGTCATCCGGTGTGGTGGGTACTAGCGTTAGCCCACATGGGACAGCGGGCCTCGAAACCGGGAGCACCGGGCGGCGCCGACGGTGAGGACACGCCCGACGGGTTCGGGGTGGCCGTCGTGCGTGAGGACGGCACTTGGCGCTGCACGGCGATGCGCCGGGACGCGCTGACGAGCCTGACCGCCGCCGAGACCGCGCTGCGTGAACTGCGAAGCGCGGGGGCGGTTTTCGGTCTGCTCAACATCGACGACGACTTCTTCGTCGTGGTGCGGCCCGCCCCGGCCGGCACCAGGCTGCTGCTCTCGGACGCCACCGCGGCCCTCGAGTACGACATCGCCGCCGAGGTGCTCGAGAAGCTCGACGCCGAGATCGGCGACGACGAACTCGAGGACGCCGACCCGTTCGAGGAGGGTGATGTCGGCCTGCTGTCCGATATCGGCCTGCCCGGTGACGTGCTGGCGGTGATCCTGTCCGACACCGAGCTCTACGCCGACGAACAGATCACCCGGATCGCCGGCGAGATGGGATTCGGCGACGAGCTGGCGGCGGTGCTCGACAAGCTCGGTCGTTGATTTCCGACGAGCAGCTGATCCGCAGCGCGCTGGCGGCCGCGGCCGTGGCCGATCCCCGGGATGTGCCGGTCGGCGCGGTGGTCGTCGACGCCGCCGGGGTGGAGCTGGCGCGGGCGGCCAATGCGCGCGAGGAGCTCGGTGACCCGACCGCCCACGCGGAGATCCTGGCGCTGCGCGCGGCGGCCGCCGTCCATGGCGACGGCTGGCGGTTGGAGGGTGCCACGCTGGCGGTGACGGTGGAGCCGTGCACGATGTGCGCCGGGGCGCTGGTGCTCGCCCGGGTGGCCCGGGTGGTGTTCGGCGCCTGGGAGCCCAAGACGGGTGCCGTCGGGTCGCTGTGGGACGTCGTGCGTGACCGGCGGCTGACCCATCGCCCGGAGGTGCGCGGCGGTGTGCTGGCCGACGAGTGTGCCGCCCTGCTGGAGGAGTTCTTCGCCCGGCAGCGGGATTAGCGGGATTAGGTTGCCGCCGACTGTGCGGCTTGTCGCGAAATATCGGCCAGATGGCAACAACCCACACAGTGGGCGGGGCTGTCGGGCGATTAGGGCGGTCAGCGGCTGGCCGGTAAGCTGCCACACGGTGGCGTGTCCGAGCGGCCTAAGGAGCACGCCTCGAAAGCGTGTGACGGGTAACCCCCGTCCGAGGGTTCAAATCCCTCCGCCACCGCCACATCTACCAGTGCAAACGCGCTGGTAGACGTGTTTATCGGGTCGTTGCCGGGCCGAGGGCGGGCAACGCGTGACCCGGCGCCGGTGCGGTGGCATCCCTCGCTCTCGGATGGGATGATCACCGCGAGATCCGACGACGAATCGGGGTTTCGGTGTTCGGGAAACACAAGCGCAGTGCCGAGGCGAAGGCGGTCGTCACGTCCGTCGAGCTGTACCAGGAGGGAATGCGCGCGAACTGGGGGACGGGGTTCACCTACGACGTGGGAATGCGGGTGCACTTCGAGGACAGCACGACAGCCGACATCGTGCGGCGGATCGGCGGGATGGCCGGAACGGATCTCAAGTTCAGTGTGGGCGGCATCGTTCCGGTTCGCTACGACCCGCACAACCACAATGAGGTCGAACTCGACGAGGATGCGCTCAGAGCCGAGCAGCAGCGCTCACGCGAGGAGGTCCGGCGCCGCGTGGACCGGGCCAACGACCAGGCGGTGCGGGATGCCGACGCGACGCTCTCCGGCGGCCCTCCGATGGGATCCGTCGCCGCCAGCGACCCGAATACGGGGCAACTCGACGCGCTCCTCAAACTCGACGAGTTGCACACGAGCGGGGCCCTCACCGACGCGGAGTTCGAGGCTGCAGTCCACAGGTTGCAGGGTGATTAGCTCAGTCTTGGGCTTTTCAACGGTGTCCCGGCACCGCCAGATTCGCGCGTGCCGTGAAAGCGTTGTGACCCGCGTGTTGTGATCACGCGGTATGTTCTGCCCCAGTATCAATGGTCTTCTGGACAGGGGCGATGGTCGCGTTCTTCCTTTCCGGTGCGGTCGAAGCCCGCATCGACGGAGCGGTTGCATCGCTCGGAGGCCCGAAACAGCGATGCGTACTTGCCGTGCTGCTCGCCGCCCATGACACCGTCGTCAGTCTGGACCGCCTGATTGACGCGGTGTGGGAAGAGCAGGCGCCGGCCAAGGCCCCGGCGTCGGTGCGTTCCTATCTGGCGAACCTCCGCAGAATCCTGGCTGCCGATCCGGCGGTTGCCGCGGGTCGGGCGCGACGGCTGGAGTTCCAGACGTCGGGCTATCGGCTCAATCTCGGAACGGACGACTCGGTCGATCTGTTGGAGTTCGAGACCCTCGTCAAGAGCGGACTCGACGTCCTGGGCGACGGCCGGCCGACCGAGGCCTTCGACGTGCTCGATCGTGCCTTGGCGCTGTGGCGGGGCGATCCGTTCGGAGAGTTCACCGATTTCGCCTTCGCCCATAGCGAGGCCATGCGGTATTCCGAGCTACGGAACTCGGCCGTCGAGGCCCGCTTCGACGCGGCGCTGCGATTCGGGGACGGTCGGGGACTCATCCCCGAGATCGAGGCGGCAGTAGCGGAAGATCCGCTACAGGAGCGGCTGTGGGCGCATCTCATGCTGGCGCTCTATCGAACGGGACAGCCGGCCAGAGCCGTCCACGCTTACGAACGTGCCCGCGCTGTGCTCGACCGCGAGGTGGGCACCCAACCCGGTGAACCGCTGAGGTTGCTCTACCAACAGGTCAGCGACGGATCCCGGGAACTCTTGTTGGATCCCGGGCCCGGACCGCGCATCACGGTTCAGAACTTGCCGCCGATCTCCCGTGATCGCCTCGTCGGCCGCACCGCCGAGATGGATGCACTCCGGCAGTCGATCTTGGAGGCGAAGGCGGGACGCGGACGGCTCGTTCTCGTCACCGGAGACTCCGGAATCGGGAAATCCGCTCTTGCGCAAGCTGTTTGTGATGATCCCGGGTCGGCGGACGTGGTCGTCGCCCGGGCCGCCCATCCCACTGATATCCAGCTGCCGGTGATGTGGACCTGGATCCAGATCCTCCGGCAACTCGGCGATGGCCTCGGCGAACCGGGCCGCGACATGCTGCGGCGGACCGCCCCGGACGTCGTCGACGCCCTGGTGCCGGAGTGGAACGACCACCGGGTAGCAACGTTGATTCGCGCGCCCGCCAGTGGTTTCGGGTTGGTCGAAAAGCTGGCCGCCACAGTTTTCCAGCTGTCGTCCCTGAAACCGCTTCTGCTCGTGCTCGACGACCTTCACGTCGCGGATTCCGATGCGTGCGACGTACTTGCTTTGCTCACCGAACAACTTCCCCGGCTACCCGTTCACGTCATTGCGAACTGGACCACCACCGGGCGGGACCGGCCGGTGAATCGCCGGTCCTTCGAGCGGTTCATCAGATCCAGTGGTGTGGAAACCCGTCACTTGGACGGACTCACCGACGATGCCGCGGCCGAACTGGTGGAGTCTTTCATGGGCGGGCCGGCGCCGGCATCGATTCAGGATTACGTCCGGACGCGCGCCGCCGGTAATCCCTTTTACATCAAAGAGCTTGTTCGCACGATCACCGCCGCAAACCTCTCGGAGAGCACACCGATACCGACAGGAGACAACGTTTCGCCAGCCGTCGCCGGCGTGGTGGGCCGGCGGCTTGCCTTGCTGGACAGCCATTGCCGGCGCCTGCTGGAAGCGGCGGCAGTCATCGGACCGGAATTCGACGTCACCGCGCTCGGCGATGTCGTACACCAGCCCGCCGCATCGGTCCACGTATCGCTGAACCCGGCCCACGAAGCCGGGTTGATCGACGAGATTCCGAGCCGCCCCGGCTTCTACCGGTTCAGCCATGGCCTGCTGCGGGATGCCGCGCTTGCGCTGATCAGGCCCTCTGATCGGGAGTGTCTGCACGCTGCGGTGGCGACGAGTCAGGCGGCCGCAGTCGAAACTGCCGCTTACGAGGACCTCATCGCGGCGGCCGACCATGCCTGGCGAGCCGGCGCTGAGCTCGACGCCGACCAGGCCCTCGACATCCATGACACGGTGATCCAGCGCGCGCTCTTCCGGGCCGCATACACCGATGTTGCGGTCCACGCATCACACGCACTCGACATCTGTCGGCGGATGCCGGCCAAGCCGCAAGCCCTGGAACGTCAAGCAACACTGTGGCTGCATCTGGCCGCGGTGCGGTCGATTCTCGATGGCCAGAGCAGCAGTCGGATCGGCGAGGCGTTGCAGCGAGCCTTCGAGATCGGCGAGAAGGCCAAGGGCCGTAACTTCCATGCAGCCGTGGCATTGCAGTCGCTGACACTCTGCTGCTTGGGCAGAATCGATGAAGCGCAGGTACTTTCGACCGGCCTCAACGACGAATACGCCAAGAGCCTTGACCCCTACATCGGAATCGCTGCGCACTTCGTGGAAGCATTGATTTGTTGTCTGCGAGGTGATCTGGAGGGGCAGGATGCCACTTCCCGTAGGTTGCTCGAGCTGTTCCCGCCGCCGGAAGAAGTGACCGATCCGCTGCAATTCGTCCATCCCCGGGTCCACTGCTGGATGGCCCTGGCACAGGCGTTGCGCGGCAATAGGGACAAGGCCCTCCAACATTGCCGAACTGCCTTGGAAATGGCGCAGATTCGTCATGACGTCTTCAACGTGCTTGCCGCCAAGCTGACGATGGTCGAGATCGATGCCACACTCGGCCTCGTCGACGGTACCGGAGCCGCGGCCGACAAGGTCTACGCGGAGATGACTGCCGCCGGCGCCCACCAATGGGCGGCGTGCGCCGCCATGGTGTCCGTCTGGGCCAAGACCGTCTCCGGCGAAGACACCGACCGTGACGCCGCGTTCGAGGCATTCGGCGTGTACACCAGTGACGGCAGCACCGTGATGACACCGTTCTTCCTCGCTTTGCTGGCCGACATCGAGACCTCCCATGGTCGCCGGCAACACGCACACGATCTGCTGACTCGCGCACAAGCGGTGGCCCGCGCCAGCGGCGAACGGGTGTGGGATGAGCAATTGGCCCGTCGGCTCGCTGACCTCACCGGTAGTGACCAGGCGCCGGATGGATCAAGCACCGTGTCGCTCGGACCTATCGCGACCCCGGCGTGAGTGCCCGGTCTTGCCAAGATAACGTTACATCATGTAAAGATAATCACCGTGACGTACGACGAGCCGGTCCGTGGCCGCCCTCGCGATCCACGTACGGACGCTGCGATCATGACGGCCACCCGGCGCCTGCTCGTGCACGACGGCTACGACCAGGTGTCCGTCGAAGCCATCGCCAAAGAGGCCGGCGTCAGCCGTCCCACCGTCTACCGGCGCTGGCCGTCCAAGGCGCACGTCGTGTTCGAGGCGGCGTTCGGCGGCCCGGGTGGCCGTACCCCCGAGCCCGCCGGCGACGTCGAAGCCCAGATCCGCGAATTCATCGGCGCCACAGTCGAATTCTGGACCGAGCCGGTGGTCCGGGCGGCCGCACTGGGCATCCTGGCCGACCGCGCGCGCGACCCGGAACTGCACATCCGGACCCAGCAGTTGCTCGATGAGCAGACCCGCTCGGCATTCACGGAACTGGCCCGCCGCGGCATCGAGGCGGGAGCGTTCCGCCCGGACCTGGAGATCGACACGCTCTACGAACTGCTCATCGGCACGGCCTTCTACGCGGTCCAGGTACAGCACCGCACCGACACCGCCGACCTCGTCGAGCAGCTGTGCTCGCTGGTCCTGCACGGCGCCAAGAGAACGGACACGCCATGAAAGACGAACTGTCGCAAGCATATAACGACCTGCTGGACGAACTGCGGGCCTTCGAACAGAAGCTGCGCGATGCCGAGCCGCCCCTGCCGCAGGCCGATCTGCTCGACGGCTACCGGCTGGGCTTCTCACTGTTGCGGGTGGCCGTCGACGCCTACGTGTGGGGCGACAAGGACAACCCGATCCTCTCCGACGTCATCGGCCCCTACCTGAAATGGGGTGGGGACAACTCCGACGCGTTCTACCAGTGCATGCCCGTCGACCCCGCCCGCACCTACCGGGTGAGCGGCAACCGGGGCGACGCGGTGTACCTGTCGATGACGGTCTACGGCGGCCCCGACGACGGGCGCTACAGCGACCGGATCGTCGGCACGCTCAACGACCGGCAACTGAGCTTCGACGCCGACGGCAACTTCGAATTCACCATGAGCCCCGACCCGCAACCGGGCGCATGGCTCCAACTCGAACCCGACGCGGTGTTCGGCCTGACCCGCGACTACGTGACGGCCCGCGATACCGACCGGCGCCCGGTCTGGCAGGTGGAAACCGTCGACGCACCGTTGCGGCGCGACGACACGCCCGAAGATCTGAGCCGTCGGCTGCGGGCCGCCCGGACCTGGCTGCGGGAGCAGTTCGCGATGGTGCCGATCAAACTCGAGCCGGCCAACGAGATCGCCGAGCCGTACCCGGTGCCCAGCCAGACCTACGGCTGGGCCGCCGGCGACGCCGCGTACGCGATGGGCGCCTACGACCTCCAGCCCGGCCAGGCCCTCGTCATCGAGGGCACGTCGCCGCCGTGCGTGTTCTGGAACCTGTGCCTGTGGAATCCGTTCCTGCACACCTACGATTTCAGCCGCGAACGGGTGACCATCAACGGCGCCGAGGTCGCCTACGAGCCCGACGGCTCCTGGCGGATCGTCGTCAGCCCGACCGATCCCGGTCGGCCCAACTGGGTGTCCACCGCCGGGCGGAGCAAGGGTCTGATCTGGCTGCGCTGGTTCCTGCCCGACGAGACCCCGGCGCGGCCCCGGTGCCGCGTCGTCGGCGTGGACGACCTCAAAGAGGAGCTGAAGTGAGCGAGCGTCCCGCCGACATCCGGCTGACCGATCTGGCCGACCCGGTGTATCCCGAAGCGGCCCAACCGATTCGCGACGGACTCGCCGGCTACGGCGCCACCCTGCGACTCGACCCGGCGGAGTTGTCGGACGCCGCCCGCGCCCGCACCGGACTCGACGACTTCGGCGACCCGGCGTTCCGGGAGCGCCTCGAGATCCTGTGCGCCGCACTGCAAACGGAGGCGGGGCTGTCCGACACCGGTGTGGCCGTGGTGTTCGAGCAACTGGTGGGCAACCTCGTCAACCGGCTTCGGCTGCAGGCACTGCTCACCGCGCACCCCGAGATCGAGGACATCCCCATCGAGCGCCCGATCGTCATCTGCGGCCTGCCCCGCACCGGAACGACGCACCTGCACAATCTGCTCGCCGCCGACCCGGCACTGCGTCACCTGCCGTACTGGGAGAGCCTGGAACCGTTCCCGGCCCCGGACGAGGCCGACGAACGGCCACGCCGCGACCGCTGCGCGGCCGGCCTGGACATCGTCAACACCTCGATGCCGGAATTCAAGCGCATGCACGACATGACGGTCGACCATGCGCACGAGGAGATCCAGCTGCTGGCCAACGACATCTCCGGCATGCTCTTCGAAACCACCTATCAGATACCGAGTTTCGCCGCGCACTACAAGACGCACGACCAGTCGGTGTCGTACGCCCACATGAAGCGACAGCTGCAGGCCATGCAGTGGCTGCGCGGCGGTACCCGGTGGGTGCTCAAGTCGCCTCAGCATCTCGAACAGTTCCCGACGCTGCTGAAGACGTTTCCCGACGCGACGTTCGTTGTGACACATCGTGATCCGGTTGAGGTGACGTTGTCGATGGCGACGATGATCAGCTACGCCTCCCGGATGGCGAGCGCGCATCCGGATCCGGTGGCGATATCCCGGTACTGGCTGAGCCGGGCCGAGGATCTGCTGGGCGGCTGCCTGCGGGACCGCGACGTGCTCCCCGCCGGCCAGTCGATCGACGTGCGGTTCGGTGACTTCATGGCCGACGAGGAAGGCACGGTCGCACGGATCTACGAGCTCGCCGGCCAGCCGCTGACGCCCGCGGCGCGGGCGGCGATGGCGCAGTTCCGGGTCGAGCATCCCCGCGGCCGGCACGGCGGCGTCCGCTATGACGCCGGCGATCTCGGCCTGGACGTCGCCGACATCGGCCGCAGGTTCACCGCCTACCGGCAGCGGTTCGTCGGCTCCTGAGTCAACCCGGACATCATCGCGGCGCCATACGGGTAGGAATGACCGTATGCAGCTGATGTCCCCCACCGACGCGATCTTCTTCATGGGCGAATCGCGTGAGCACCCGATGCACGTCGGCGGCCTGCAGTTGTTCGAACCGCCGTCCGGCGCCGGCCCGGAGTTCGTCGTCGACCTCTACGAGCAGATCGCCGCCCAGACCGACATCCAGCCGACATTCCGCCGGCACCCGGCCAAGGTTCTCGGTGGGGTGGCGGGATTCGGGGCGTGGTCGGTCGACGACGAGATCGACCTCGACTACCACCTGCGCCGGTCGGCGCTGCCGTCGCCCGGTCGGGTGCGCGACCTGCTGGAACTGATCTCCCGCGTGCACGGCACCCTGCTGGACCGGCACCGGCCGCTGTGGGAGGCCTACCTGATCGAAGGCCTGCAGGACGGTCGTTTCGCGTTCTACACCAAGATCCACCACTCGCTCATCGACGGCGTGTCGGCGGTCAAGCTCGCCATGCGCGCACTGTCCGACGACCCCGACGACACCACCGTCCGGATTCCCTGGACGCTGCCGCCCCGCAAGCAGAAGACCGGCGGGCCCGCACCGGCGTTGCTCGAAACCGTCACCGGAACCGTCGGATCGGTGCTCGGCCTGGCGCCGTCGACGCTGAAAATCGCCAACGCGGCGCTGCGTGAACAGCACCTGACCATGCCGTTCGGTGCGCCCAAGACCATGTTCAACGTCAAGATCGGTGGCGCCCGCCGGTTCGCCGCCCAGTCCTGGCCGCTGGAGCGGGTCAAGAACGTCAAGGCGGCCGCCGGCGTCACCGTCAACGACGTCGTGCTGGGGATGTGTGCGGGCGCGCTGCGCGCCTACCTCATCGAGAACGACGCGTTGCCGGATGCGCCGTTGATCGCGATGGTCCCGGTCAACCTGCGCTCGGAGGCTGAGGCCAACGCCGGCGGCAACCATGTCGGCTCGGTGCTGTGCAATCTGGGCACCGACGTCGAAGACCCCGAACGCCGACTGCACACCATCGCCACCTCGATGCGGGGCAACAAGAAAGTGCTCGCCGACCTGCCGCGGCTGGAGGTGCTGGCGCTGTCGGGGCTGATGATCGCGCCGCTGGGGCTGGGCGCGGTGCCGGGCTTCGTCGGGACCGCGCCGCCGCCGTTCAACGTCGTCATCTCGAACGTGCCGGGACCGCGTAAGCCGATGTACTGGAACGGTGCCCGCATGACCGGTGATTACCCGGCGTCGATCGTGATGGACAACCTGGCGTTGAACATCACCTTCGTCAGCAACGCCGACAACCTCGACTTCGGGCTGATCGGATGCCGGCGCAGTGTGCCGCGCCTGCAGCGGCTGCTCGGCCATCTCGAAGACGCGCTCACCGAACTCGAACGCGCCTTCGGCGTCTGAGTGCGATGGCCGGACGCAGCGCCGGGCTGCTCCTCTACCGCGGCACGGGTGACGCCGTGGAGGTTCTGATCGTCCATCCGGGCGGACCGTTCTGGGCGCGCAAGGACGACGGCGCCTGGAGCATCCCGAAGGGTGAGTACGAGCCCGGTGAGGACCCGTGGCGGGCGGCCACCCGCGAGTTCGCCGAGGAGTTGGGCCGGCCCGCACCGGACGGCCCGCGCATCGACCTCGGCGAGATCCGGCAGGCCGGAGGCAAGGTGGTGACCGGCTTCGCGGTCGGGGCCGACTTCGACGTCACCGGAACCCGCTGCAACACCGTCGAACTCGAGTGGCCGCGCGGATCCGGCCGAATGCGGGTGTTCCCCGAGATCGACCGCGTGGAATGGATGCCGCTCGGCGTCGCCCGGGTGAAGTTGCTGGCGGCACAGGCCGTGTTCCTCGATCGGCTCCGCGAACATCTGCCCTGAGACGCCGAAAGCGGCACCCGCCTGGGTGCCGCCGTCGGTGTCGGTGTCGCGCGAGAGCTACGGGCAGGTGACCGCGATCTCGAACGGCTTGGTCATGGGCTGCATCGGGTTGGCCATGTCGACGCCCGTCGCGGTGCCCTTGATGGTGTAGGTGTTGCCGTCCTTGGTGGCGGTGGCCTCCCCACCCGGGGCGCCTTCGGCGAAGGCCAGCGCAACGCCGTTGACGTTGCCCAGTCCGACCGAGTGCACCGTGGGCGAATCGCCCTCGCTGAGCTGGGCGCCGATGCCCGCCGTGGCGTTGCCGATCGCGATCTGCACGTTGCCGCCCATCGCGGTGCACACCACCGTGCCCTCGACGTTCTGATCCTTGCCGTCGATGCTCACCTTGGCCTTGCCCGCCTCCGGGTTGCCCTTGATCGCGTCGGTGGCCGAGGTCACCGCGCTGGTCGCCTCGGACGCGGCGCTCTTGGCGGTCTCCTTCGCCTCGGACGTCACATCGCTCACGGACTTGTCGCTGGAACAGCCGACGAGGCTGCCGAACACGATGGCCGCACCGCCCACCGCGACCACGAAAGCTTGCTTCACCCCTGCATCTCCTTTTTTTGGTGCCCGACGATCTCGACACCGTCGGACTTCACGGAGAAGTATGGTTCGTCACTGCTCGAACGGACGCCGAATAGCGAAACTGTCTGTATCCTGATCGCCCCGCCGACACCCGGGATCGGCTTGTCGTCGCAGGTCAGCAGGCAGCTTTGATGGTGAACGTGCCGCTGGACCGGAAGCTCGGTTTGTCGGTGGCGAAGCCGTCGGCCGTCCCGGTGATGGTGTACGTGGCGCCGTCGAGCGACACCTCGGCCTTCCCGCCCAGGCCCTCGTTGAAGCTTCCGGTGAAATTGCCCAGGTCACGAATGGTCACGGACTTGGCGACCAGCCCGTCGGCGTTGGACACCACCACCGTGCTGCCCTGCTGGTCGTTCCCGGTGCTGATGGTCAGATATTGGCCGGCCGGAGTGCACTTGACCGCGTGGAACTCCCCGAGGTCGTCGTCGTTGACCGTGATCTGCGCCGTCCCGGCGACCAGCGAGCCCTCCGGTGCCGGCGGCGCCGGGGCCTGGCCCGACGAACACGCAACCGAAGCGCCGACCACGGCCGCCCCGATCCATGTCATTCCGAAAAGGCGCCGAGTCCGCGAAAGTGCTGCCCTGCTCACGCGATGAATGTAGCGCTCCGGTCAGGGGCAGGTGGCCGCAATCTCGAAGGGGAGTTCGACCGGCTGGTCCGGAGCGTCGGCCCGGGCCCCGGTGCCGGTGCCGGTGACCGTGAACGTGCCGCCGGTGCGGGTCGCCTCGGTCTTGCCGGATACGCCGTCCACGTACGCCACGGACGGGCCCGGCGATCCGAGCTCGCCGATGGTGACCGACCGGACCGCCGGGGTGGCCTCGTCGGTGACCACCACGGTGGTCTTCGGAGTGGACTCGACGCTGATGGTGACGACGCCCGCAGCGGTCTGACAGCTCACGTTCGCCGCCGGACCCAGCTCGGCGTTGTCGAGGGTGACGTGGCCGGTGCCCGGCTGGGCGCCCGCGGTGGCGGACGCCGGGGCGCTGGTGTCGGCGGGCGCCGATGCCGTGGTCGAGTGGTCGGTGTGGTCGGCTGTGTCCTTCGCGGACTTCGAGGACGAGCAGCCGCCGAGAACGGCGGTCCCGACGACGGTCGCGGCGGCCAGGCCGAGTACCAAGACGTGTTTCATGGTGTCGAGTATGGCGGTCGGCGCGGGCGCCCCGGCCATTGGCCCGGCCAGGCCGGCCGGGCGACGGTAGCATCGGCCGGAGATGGAGACCGTCGCTGAGATCCTCGCCGGAACCGCGGGCGCGCACGTCGGGGCGTTTTTCGACCTGGATGGCACGCTGGTGCAGGGGTTCACCGCCGCCGTGCACCTCGGCCACCGGATCCGGAACCGCCAGGCCCGCATCGGCGAGTTGACCGGAACGCTGGAGGCGGCGCTGCGATACCGCTTCGGACGGATGAAGTTCGAGCACCTGCTGTCGCGGGCCGGTGGCTATCTGCGCGGCGAGTCGCTGAGTGACCTGCACGAGCTGGGGGACCGGCTCTACGCCCAGCGCATCGAGTCCCGGGTCCATACGCAGATGCGTGACATCGTCCGCGCGCACCGGGCCGCCGGCCACACCCTGGTGGTGTGCTCGTCGGCGATGACGATGCACGCCGCACCCATCGCGGATGCGCTGGAGATCCCACACGTGATCTGCAACCGGTTCGACGTCGACGAGCACGGCCGGTTGACGGGTGCGATCGTCCGGCCGATCATCTGGGGGACCCGCAAGGCGCAGGCCGTCGAGAACTTCTGCGCGGCCAATGGCGTTGAGCTGCAACAGAGTTACTTCTACGCCGACGGCGCGGAAGACCTGCCGCTGATGCGCAGGGTGGGTCATCCCCGCCCGGTCAATCCGCGGGCCGGGCTGGCGGTGGCCGCGGCCGAGCACGGTTGGCCGGTGCTGCGTGCGAACACGCCGCAGCGGCGGTGGCCGGGCGTCGGGTTGAATACCTGACGTGGCGGACTTCTTCACGGTGGGCGACCGGCTGCCCGCCGCACGCGGGCGCACCGGGGTCATCCACACGCCACACGGTGACATCCAGACGCCGGCGTTCATCGCCGTCGGCACCAAGGCGACCGTCAAAGCCGTCCTGCCCGAAACGATGAAATCCCTTGGTGCGCAAGCGGTACTGGCGAATGCCTACCATCTGTACCTGCAGCCGGGTCCGGATGTCGTCGACGAGGCCGGCGGCCTGGGCGCGTTCATGAACTGGCCCGGCCCGACGTTCACCGACAGCGGCGGGTTCCAGGTGCTCTCACTGGGCGCGGGATTCCGCAAGGTGCTGTCGATGGACGCCGACCGGGTGCAGGCCGACGACATCATCGCCGCGGGCAAGGAGCGGCTGGCCCGCGTCGACGACGACGGGGTGACGTTCACGTCGCACCTGGACGGCTCCACCCACCGGTTCACCCCCGAGGTGTCGATGGGCATCCAGCACCGGCTCGGCGCCGACATCATGTTCGCGTTCGACGAGCTGACCACCCTGGTGAACACCCGTGGCTACCAGGAGCAGTCGGTGCGCCGCACCCACGACTGGGCGGCCCGCTGCCTGGCCGAGCACCGGCGCCTGACGTTCGAGCGGTCCGACAAGCCGTACCAGGCGCTGTTCGGCGTGGTGCAGGGCGCGCAGTACGAGGATCTGCGCCGCGCGGCGACCCGGGGCCTGGTCGAGCTGCGCGACGAGACAGGTTGCGGCTTTGACGGATACGGAATTGGCGGCGCGCTGGAGAAGCAGAACCTGGCCGCCATCCTCGGCTGGGTGACCGCGGAACTGCCCGAGGACAAGCCGCGGCATCTGCTCGGCATCAGCGAACCCGACGACCTGTTCGCCGCCGTGGCCGCCGGCGCGGACACGTTCGACTGCGTGTCGCCGTCCCGGGTGGCCCGCAACGCCGCGGTGTACTCGGCGACCGGGCGGTACAACATCACGGGGGCGCGCTACAAACGCGACTTCACCCCGATCGACGCCGAATGTGACTGCTACACCTGCGCCAACTACACCCGCGCCTATCTCCACCATCTGTTCAAGGCCAAGGAGATCCTGGCCTCGACGCTGGGCACGATCCACAACGAGCGGTTCATCATCCGGCTCGTCGACCAGATCCGCGCCGCGATCAGCGCCGGGGAATTCGACGAGCTGCGTGCGCACACCCTGGGCCGCTACTACGGCACGGCCACCCGGTAGACGCGGCTGGCGCACGGAATGGCCTGATATCGTTCGTGCTCTCAATAGAACACCGAATCAGATTGTCAGTCGGGAGGGGATGCGGCGTGAATTCATCGAAGTGGTTGGCCACAGTACCTGTCCTAGTCGCATTGACGTTTACAGCTGCATGCGCGACAGCCAATGACGGGACCAAGGCCAGTGAAATAAAGGGGCTTACGTCGACGGTCGCCAGCAGCACCCGTCCCAGTGCTGCGCTTCCCCAGCGCGTGACCCACCTAGAAGTGTCTTCGAACGCCGACTTTTTTGGCCTAGACCGCCTCAGTAATTGCGACGGCCAAATGCGCAACCGACCTCTGAAAGATCGAAAGCTGTTCGATCCCGAAGAAGGAGTATTTGTACCGATACCAGTACCCTCAGTGCAAGGTACCGATGAATTTGTTGAAGCAGGTTGCACAGTCGCTCAAAATCGTGCAGGTGAGCTTCGAATCGTGAATGCACTGACAGCAAAAACTCCTTCGGTCGGGTTGACGCCGGAATCAATCCACACGGACTTGTCGGTTTTCGACGGTAGCTCCACAGTGCCGTTGCACACGCAGCGGCTCCCGGATGTCCTGCAATATTCTAAATCCGTTCTCAGCCCCTCAAAAAACGGATTCAACGTCACGATCAGTAATTCTGATGGCGATGTGCTGGATTCAGTTCGCTACTTTGATCCGGATACACTGCAGTTAACAGCGAACGTTGCGCCTACCAGAGATGCTGGCTATATCGCTGGCGTTAATAATGATGGTTATGCGATCGCAGGCTTGCCGCCTAATGCCGGAGTCATTCAATTCTTCTCGACGGACGGTACCAAACTGGGGGAGTTCAGTGACTTCCGTGACGTTGCAAGCACGGACAACGGGTTCTTGATGGGTCGTGTGGGAGATCGCCCGGATGCTGGCGTCTATTACTTTGACATGAGGTCCAAGGATATCTCGGGGCCGATCGCGCCAGGTATGCCAAAGTATGACGTTGCAACGTTCGTTAGTGGGTTAAGTGGCGAGACCCACTTCTACCACAATTACAATGGAAATTCGTACGGTGATCTGCTTCTCCTGAAGGGGCGGGATTCTGACGGAAAGCAATACCTCAAGATATATGACACTGTCGCAAAGAAAGAGCTCTACCAGCTCACCGATGAGCAGATAACTAGCCTGAAAGTTGATCTTGACGACACGTCACTTGGTGGCGACTTCCTGTACCTTAAGAAAGATCCAGACAATCCAGTTATCAACTGGCGAACCGGCGCTACTGCAGCTTCCGGATGGACGCTGTTGCCAGTGGCGCCTTTCGCTGATGGCTGGGTTCTATTGAAAAGATCAAATCCCGAGAACGACACTACGGGGTATTTCATTGCCAGGGGGCCAGAGGGTCCTTACGCCGGGCCGTGGTTTTAGGCGAATGTTCCCAGGGTCCAGCTGTGCACGCCCGATCCGATGCCCCTCAGAGACCCGTAATGTGCGTCGCCGATGACGACTTGCCGTTGAGATCGACGGCGACCGACGACAGTTGATCCCTGGACCGGGGCCGGGGGATCCTGCCGACACCCGCCGGAGCGCTTCGACCCGGTAGCCAGCGGACAGGTACAGGTTGAGCAGATACTGCGGATCGCCGACGAAGTCGCATCGAGGTGACCCGGGGTGTGGTGTAGGGATCCCATTGGTGCATTTGGGCATCGATGACCGATACCGCGGTGTCCGTCAGCCCATCACTGTGCGGTCTTCGGCCGTGCCCGGCAGGAAAACGCGGAAGCCGGACGTTCGGTCCGGGCAGGCACACTGGAGCCATGACTTCCGTCACCGATCCGCAGGAGCTCCTCGTGCGGCTGCTCGACCCGGCGAGCCGAGCCGATCCCTATCCGCTCTACGCGCGGATCCGCGAGCAGGGCGTACTGGAGTTGCCGGCCATGCACCTGGTGGTGTTCTCCGATTTCGATCCCTGCGAAGAGATCCTGCGCCACCCGTCGTCGGCCAGCGACCGGATGAAGGCCACCGTCACCCAGGAGGCGATCGCCAACGGCCAGATGGTCCGGCCGCTGGGTGAGCCGGGGTTCCTGTTCCTGGATCCGCCGGATCACACCCGCCTGCGCAAGCTTGCCCAGCAGGCCTTCGCGCCGCGGGTGGTCAAGGCGCTCGAACCGGAGATCGCCGCCCTGGTCGACGGACTGCTCGCGGATATTGGCAGCGCACCGGCAACCTTCGACGCGATCGCCGATCTGGCCCATCCGCTGCCGGTGGCGGTGATCTGTCGGCTGCTCGGGGTGCCGATCGAGGACGAGCCGCAGTTCAGCCAGGCGTCGGCGCTGCTGGCGCAGGGCCTCGACCCCTTCGTCGCGTTCACCGGGCAGGTGTCCGACGACTTCGACGAGCGGATGCAGGCCGGATTGTGGCTGCGCGGCTACCTGCGCGACCTGATCGGGCAGCGGCGCGCCGAACCGCGCGAGGATCTCATCTCGGCGCTGATCGCTGCCGAGGAGGACGGGGATTCCCTCAGCGAGGAGGAGATCGTCGCGACCTGCAACCTGCTGCTGATCGCCGGGCACGAGACGACGGTCAACCTCATCGCCAACGCCGTGCTGGCGCTGCTGCGTGAACCCGGGCAGTGGTCGGCCCTGGCCGACGATCCCGGCCGCGCCGCGGCCGTCGTCGAGGAGACGTTGCGGTTCGACCCGCCGGTCCAGATGACCAGCCGGGTGGCCGCCGAGGACATGACCATCGGAGACGTGCTGGTGCCCAAGGGCGACATCATGATGCTGCTGCTGGCGGGCGCGCAACGGGATCCGGCCACCTACGACCACGCCGACCGGTTCGATCCCGACCGCGGCGCCATCCGGCATCTGGCGTTCGGGCTGGGCCCGCACTTCTGTCTGGGTGCGCCGCTGGCTCGGTTGGAGGCCGTGATGGCGCTGGCGGCGTTGGCGCAACGATTCCCGCAGGCGCGGCTGGCGGCCGAACCGGTCTACAAACCCAACGTGACGTTGCGGGGGATGGTGGCGCTGCCCGTCACGGTGTGAGTTCGGCGATCACGGCGTGCGCGGCCCGTTCGCCCGCGTCGACCGCGCCCTCCATGTACGCGCTCCATTCGGTGGCGGTATCCGTTGAGCCCCAATGGATCACGCCGATCGGCTCGGCGAGCGCGGAGCCGAAGTTCGTCCACACCTGCGGGCCGAAATTGGTGTTGTAACAGCCGCGTGTCCACTGCCGCTCGGACCACTCGCCGTCGACGTACAGCTCGGGGCGGGCGGCCTTGGCGCCGAAGTGCCTAACCAGTTCGGCCGTCAGTAGATCGCGGCGGTCCGTCTGCGCCAGCCGGCCGAAGGTCCGGGCCTGCTCGCCCTCGAGGAACATCAGGATCACCCCGTGGTCGTTGTCGGGCATGCAGGTGTCGTTGGACATCCGTGCCGGCCCGACGTCGGAGATCACCTGGCCGTTGAGTCCGTCGGCCCGCCAGAACGGTTCGTCGTAGACGACGAACGCCTTCATCGCCGAGGCATTGGGCAGCCGCTGGGTGAGCAGGTCACGGATGCCCGGCAGCGGGGGGTCGTACATGATCCGGCCGGCCAGCGTGGGTGAGATCGCGACGATCACGCGTCGCCCGCGCGCCACCAGGCCGCCCCGGCAGCGCACGGTGACGCCCTCGGTGCCGTGCTCGATCAGTTGCACCGGTGCGCCCAGCACGATGTGTTCCTCGATCAGGGCGGCCAGCCGCTTGGGTATCTCGGCGGTGCCGCCGACGAACCGGGTGGTCTGCGCGCCGCCCTCGGACTCGGCGAACAGTTCGGACGTCACCCCGCAGGTCTGGATGGTGAAGAGCAGGTGCAGGAAGGACACCTCGACGGTCGGGACCGCCAGAATGCCGACCGTGCAGATCTCCAGCAGCTCGCGCGCCACCGGCGAAAGTCCTTGTGCGTCATACCAGGAACCGGCGGTGATGGCGTCCCACTCCCGAGCGTGCGGTGCCGACCACGGTGCATCGGTGGGGACTTCGGCGGCCAGTTTGTCGAGCGTGCGGAGCACTGCCTCGAGCTGCGCCAGTTCGTCGGCGTAGCGCTCGTGAAAGGTGTTCTCCCGCAGCACTCCCGAGCCCGCCAACTCGTAGGAGGTCTCGCCCTGGTCGTACTGGGCGAAGGTCTCGACGCCCAGTTCCGCGGCCAGCGCGAACATCCGGCGGTGGGTGTCGCCGATCCACTGTGCCCCGATCTCCACGGGCAGCCCCGGTGCCACCTCCTCGGTCAGGATCCGGCCGCCGACCCGCTCGTCGGCCTCGAGGACCAGCGGTTGCAGACCGGCCGCCAGCAGGGTGCGGGCCGCGATCAGTCCGGACAGACCGGCGCCGACGATGATGACGTCGGCCTGGCGTGCGGATGACGATGGCTCGGGAGACATGGGGGACACCATGCCACTAGCGGGGCCGGTAGACCCATGGTTCGCGCGGGAGTCGGGCCGGGTCGAACTCGGCTAGCATCGCCTCGACGGTGCCGGCGGCGTAGCCCAGTGAGTCGGCGATCCGGCGGAGCGCGGTCGCCGCCCCGAGTTCGGCCAGCGTCACCGCGCCGTCACGTTTGGCCAGCCGCTTGCCGTCGGTGTTGAGGACCAGCGGAACGTGAGCGTAGACCGGTTGCGGATGGCCCAGCAGCCCGCCGAGGTAGGCCTGGCGCGGCGCCGACGACAACAGATCGTCACCGCGCACCACCTGGTCGACGTCCTGGGCCGCGTCGTCGACGACGACGGCGAGGTTGTACGCCGGCACCCCGTCGCCGCGGCGGAGTACCAGATCGTCGACCGGGCCCGTGTAACTGCCGTGCAGCACGTCGGTGACGGTCCATTCGGCGGCCGCCGAACGTAACCGCAGGGCCGGCGGCCGGCCGGCGGCGCTTCGCTCGGCCCGTTCTGCGTCGGTGAGGTCGCGGCAGGTGCCCGGGTAGGCGCCTTCCGGTGCGTGTGGCGCCCGGGGTGCCTGCAGTATTTCCCTTCTGCTGCAATAACATTCGTAAACCAGGTCACGGTCGGTGAGATCATCGATCGCCGCGGTGTAGCGGTCGGTGTGGGCGGACTGATATTCGGGGTCGGCGTCCCAGGTCAGCCCGATCGCGGCGAGGTCGGCGAGCTGTCGGGCCGCGACATCGTCGAAGGTGCGATCGTCGAGGTCCTCGACCCGCACCAGAAATCGTCGTCCCGTCGAGCGGGCGAACAGCCAGGCCAGCACCGCGGTGCGCAGGTTGCCGATGTGCAGGTCCGCCGACGGGCTCGGCGCGAACCGGCCCGCCGCGCCGGGCCCGTGACTGGCTCCAGAACTGGCCGTGCTCACGGCGCAGATACTGCCAGGCATCGGTGTTCCACCCCGGCCGCGGTTGGTCAGCTTCGCCGAAACAGGTTGCTGAGATATCGACACATTCCATTATTATCGGTAACTGAACAGCCGCTGAAACCAGACATCAAAGCAGTTCAGGACGTTGTGACCGAGAAGATCCAGAACCTGCCCGCAATGAGGTTGACTTACCGAAATGATTCGCTAGCTTTCGTCACTATGGATAACAACATGGTCAAAAGGATTGCTGCCGGCGTCGGTGTGCTGGCGGCGGCCGCAACGGTCGTCGTCGGCTGCGCCGAGGCCAAGGATGCGGCCAGGGACGTCGCCTCCAGCGCGTCGAGCGTGGCCTCCTCCGCGGTCGAGGCCGGCGGCAGTGCAGCGTCGTCCGCCGCCAGTGCGGCCGGCACTGCCGCGTCCTCGGCCGCGAGTGCGGCGTCGTCCGCGGTGTCCTCCGTGGTCGCCGCGGCAACCGATATCAACGTTCCGGGTGTGGGTGACGTGAAACTCGAGGGCGCAACCGCCGAGGCCTACAGCAAGCTCGGCGGCGAGGCGCGGCTGGGGCTGCCGACCGCGTTGCCGGAGAAGGTGGGCGACGGCACGGTGCAGGCATTCGCCAACGGCACCATTTTCGCCACCCCGGCGACCGGAGCGCATCTGGTCCAGGGCGAGATCCTGCGCGTCTACCAGGAGCATGGCGGCGCGACCGGCGCCCTCGGCTTCCCCACGGCCGACGAGGTGCAGACCGGCGGCGGCCCGAAGGCCAAGGGCGGCGGCTGGATCGGCGAGTTCCAGAACGGCACCATCAGCTGGCTGAACCAGGGCGACGGAACGTTCACCGGGAGCGTCACCCCCAAGCAGTGACCGCGCACGACGACGCGCCCCGTTCCCTCCGCGGACCGGGGCGCGTCGTCGTTGCGATGAGTCCGGGCGCCGGTCCGGGTCTGTCGGAGGTGTGGTGCAAACGCACGCCGATGGATGAGGATGGACACGTGGACCTGCCGGTGTTGCCGCCGATCGACCCGATGCTGGCCAAGGCGGCGGCGCAGGTGCCCGACGATCCGGACACCTGGTCGTATGAGCCGAAGTGGGACGGCTTCCGCGCCTTGGTGTTCCGTGCCGCCGACGAGGTTGTGCTGCTGTCGCGCAACGGCAAGGACCTCGGCCGCTACTTCCCGGAGCTGATCGAGGCGCTGCGGGCCGAACTCGCGCCGCGTTGCGTCCTCGACGGCGAGGTGGTCGTGCCCCGCGAGGTCGACGGCCGCATCCGGTTGGACTGGGACTCGCTGTCGCAGCGCATCCACCCCGCGGCCAGCAGGGTGCGGATGCTCGCCGAGCAGACCCCCGCCCACTTCATCGGTTTCGACGCACTGGCCGCGGGGGACACCTCACTCATGGATGCACCGTTCCGGCAGCGCCGCGCGGCGCTGGGCGAACTGGTGCCGGGCAAGCGGTGGTGCCATGTCACGCGTGCCACCCGGGACGCGACACTGGGTGCGCAATGGCTGCAGACCTTCGAGGGCGCCGGCCTGGACGGGGTGATCGCCAAACGCCTTGATGGGCCGTATGTTCCGGGCAAGCGGGAGATGGTCAAGGTCAAGCACGCCCGCGATGCCGACTGTGTGGCCATCGGGTACCGCATCCACAAGAGCGGGCAGGGAGTGGGCTCGATCCTGCTCGGGCTGTACCGCGACGACGGCGAACTGCAGATGGTCGGTGGCGCCGCGTCGTTCACCGCCAAAGCCCGGTTGGACCTGCTGGCCGATCTCGAGCCGCTGCGCAAGGGCGACGAGGTGCTCGACGGGGAGCCGAGTCGGTGGAACGCCGCGGCGGACAAGCGATGGATCCCGATCCGGCCCGAGAAGGTCGCCGAGGTCGCCTACGACCAGATGGAGGGAAACGCCGGCTGGACCCGCTTCCGCCACACCGTGCGGTTCGTGCGCTGGCGACCCGACCGCGACCCGCGCAGCTGTACCTTCGGCCAGCTCGACACCCCGCTGAACTACGACCTCAACGACGTGCTGGAGTCGACGTAATGCCCAGTCCTGCAACCGAAATCGACGTCGACGGGATCATGGTCCGGGTGACCAGTCCCGACAAGCCGTTCTATCCCGCACTCGGCAGGGACGGCACCAAGGGCAAGCTCATCGACTACTACCGCACCGTGGCGTGCGGCCCGATGCTGACCGCGCTGCGCGACCGGCCCACGCACCTGCAGCGTTTCCCGGACGGCATCGACGGTGAGGAGATCTACCAGAAACGGGTGCCGCAGAAACATCCCGACTACCTGGAGACGTGCACCGTCACCTTCCCGTCGGGCCGCACCGCAGACGCACTGAAGATCACCCACCCGGCCGCGATCGTCTGGGCCGCACAGATGGGCACCGTCACACTGCATCCCTGGCCGGTGCGCTGCCCCGACACCGAGCATCCCGACGAGTTGCGTATCGACCTGGATCCCCAGCCCGGCACCGGATTTCCCGAGGCCCGGCGGGTGGCCGTCGAGGTGCTCAAGCCGCTGTTGGACGAACTCGGCCTGATCGGATACCCGAAGACCTCCGGCGGCCGCGGCATCCACGTCTATCTGCGGATCGCCACCGAGTGGGACTTCATCGCGGTGCGCCGGGCCGGTATCGCGCTTGCGCGTGAAGTGGAAAGGCGGGCAACGGATCTGGTGACGACCTCGTGGTGGAAGGAAGAGCGCGGCGAGCGGATCTTCGTCGACTTCAACCAGAACGCCCGCGACCGCACCATGGCCTCGCCGTACTCGGCGCGGCGCACCCCGATCGCCACGGTGTCGATGCCGCTGTCCTGGGCCGACCTCGCCGGGGCGGATCCCGACGACTACACCATCCTGACCGTCCCGGAAATCGTCGCGGCCCGTGCGGATCCGTGGGCCGGCATCGACGAGGTCAAGCAGTCGTTGCAACCGCTGCTGGGCATGGTGGCCGCCGACGAGGACAACGGGCTGGGGGACATGCCTTATCCCCCGAGTTACCCGAAGATGCCGGGCGAACCGCCCCGGGTGCAACCGAGCAAGAAGGTGGCCGAACACTGGGACTCGGAGGGGAATCCGGCAGACGGTCGCCACTGACCTGGCTACCCGCCCGACGACCTCGATGCGTCACGGCATCGCCTCGGCCCACTTCCGATGCCCCTCGAAGCCCAGCGATGTGGCCATGGCGCGGTAGCGATCCCGATAGTCGTGATAGGCGGTGTCCGCTCCCCGCGACCGCGCCAGCAGCGCGCGCAGCCGCAGCAGCCAGACCTCGCGTATCACCAAACCCTCATCGGCCGGCGCAACCGCCAACCGCTCGATCGCTGCTTCGGCCTCCGCTACGTCGGCGGCTGTCCCGTGCTCGAGCAGCGTCTGCGCCAGAACGCCTGTCGCGGGAACGCTCCACCCCAGTAGCCGTCCTTCGCGGAACAGATGGTCGACGGCGCCGCGCAGGACCGGTGTCGGGTCAGCGCGATCCGCCTGCCGGGCCTTCGCCCGCGCCAGGTACACGTCGATGATGGGTAGCTCGGACAAGAGGTATCCCCGGTGCTGCAACGCCGCGCCGACTTCGGCCAGCAGCGCCTGCCCACGGTCACAATCGGCAGCCGTGTGGCGGTGCACGAGCGCAACGCCCAGTGTCACCCGGGCGACTGACAACGCGAAATCGTCACCGGCCCGTTCGGCAATGCGGAGGGCATCCTCGATATCCCGCACCGCGGCATCGTCGGCCCCCAGCACGCCCATCGGTATCGCCGGGAAGTAGACGTAGGTGACGGCCGTGGCGTAGGTCAGGGGGTCGGCGCTACGGGCCATGACCAGGCCGTGCGCCAGGTCATCTCGCCACCCATTACGACCCAGGCAATATCGGGCCATCGCCCGCTGCGCAAAGGCGAGCGCCAACGGGGAGCCGAAAAGGAAGTTGCCCTTGGCCGGGTCGCCGTCGGCCAGTTCGATCGCTCGTTGTGACCAGTGCAGCACGTCAGAGTATTCGGCGACGTGGGTTTTGGCGTAGGCCAACCCGAAGGACAGGGCCACCGTCAGGGGTGGATCACCGAACGACTCCGCGAGGGCCATGGCTTCAGATGCCAGCTGCGATGCCGCGCGCAGCCGGTCGTGATACACGTGGTCCACCACCAGCCCCGCCATGGCGATGACCAGCGAGGCGGTGTCCCCGGCGGCGCTACACAACTCCCGCAATTCCTCGAAGCGCTGACCCGCCACGTCTACGTGGACCCGCCAGGCGGTCCCGCACAGCAGGCTGCGCGGGGCGATGCGCATCGCCGCCCGGTGCGGGTCGTCGGCGCGCAGGGCGTCAGCGATCCGTTGGGCGCGCTCCCAACTCAGTCGGGCCGCGGCGATGTCGCGGTTGGTGACCCACGCGGCGGCACGCATGTGCCAGCCGTAGGCGGCGTGCAGACCACCGGCGGCCTCCAGGTGTTCGGCGATCAGCGCCGCGTTCTCCTCGGTGGCCGCCGGGTCCCGTGATTCGATTGCGGCCGCGACGAGCCGGTGCAACTCGCTGCGATCGGCGATGAGCTGGGATTCGTAGGCCACCGTGCGGATCAGCGGGTGGTGGAACACGTACTCGGGCTGTCCGGTGACCCGATCGATGAGTTGGGCGGCCACCAGGTCGTCGGCGACCGGCTCGACCCCAAGCGCAGTCAGCAGGCCGAGGCCAAATCGGGAACCGATCACCGCCGCCGCGCTCAACATGCGTTTGGCGTTCGCGTCGAGCCGGTCGATGCGTGCGGCGATGGTCGCCTGCAACGTGGGGGGCACGGTCACCTCGGCAACCTCGGTCGTCGACGTGTATGCGCCGGGCTGCCCGTGCAGCACGCCCCGCTCGGCCAGTTCGCGAACCATCTCCTCGGCGAAAAACGGGTTGCCGGCAACGCTCTGGGCGATCCGGTGGCCGAGCCCGACCACCGAGGGATCCCGCCCGAGCAGACCGGCGATCAGTGCCGCTGCCTCCGAATCGCCAAGCGGCGCAAGGGCTATCGTCTCCGAGTCTGGCATCCGCGTGAGTGCGCCCGCATACTCGGGGCGATACGTGACCAACACCAGCGACGGTGTCTGCGGGATCACGGTGAGGAACTCGGCGATCATCGAGTCGCTGATCTCGTCGATCCAGTGCGCGTCCTCGATGACATAGACCGCTGCGCTGTCGCGGGCCGACGATGCGGCGTTCACCAGAGCGGTCAGCCGCCGTCGCCGGGCGGCAGGATCGATTCGGGGCAGCGGGATTTCCGGGTCGGCGATGCCCAGCAGGTCATCGAACAGCAGCACGTCTTCAGCCTCGGCGTCAGGAATCTGGGCGCGCACGCGATTGCGGGCAGCCGGCCCCTCGAGTCCCTCGACCCCGGTGGCCGCACGCAGCAGCCGCGCCACGGCATGGAAGGGGACCTGGCCGGTGTGCGACTCACAGAACGCGGTGAATACCTCCACACCACGGCCGCGAGCTGTCGCCGCCACCTCGCGCACCAGACGGCTCTTACCGATGCCCGGTGAGCCCACCACCCCCACCACCGCGCCGTGACCCCCGATCGCGCGGTCCAACAAACCCTCGACGGCGGCCACCTCCCCGCGTCGACCCACCAGAGCCGACCCCGCACGCCCGGCACCGCGGTGCTGTTCATCCATCCCCAGCAGGCGACAGGCGCGGACCGGTTCCCCGGCACCTTTGATGCGGACCAGCTCAGGCTCCCCGACCACCGCTACGCCCTCAACCAGCCGGGCCGTGGCCGCGCTGAGCATCACCCCACCCGGGGGTGCGACGGATTCCATCCGCTGGGCCATGCCCACCTGCTCCCCGACGGCGGTGTAACCGCCCGTGCTCGTGCCGATCTCTCCGGCGATCACCCGGCCGGAGTTGAGTCCGATCCGCAGTCGCAGCTTGACGCCGTCACGGTCTTGGACGTCGACGGCGAGCCGCTTGGTCTCCTGCTGCACACCCAACGCCGCCAGACACGCACGAACGGCGTGATCTTCCAACGCCATCGGCGCCCCGAACACCGCCATGATCCCGTCGCCGGTGAACTTGTCCAGGGTGCCGCCGTAACGGCGCACCACCGCCGCCGCCCGGTCGACCAGTTCGGCCATGATCTCCCGGAGCCGCTCCGCGCCGACCGCCGCGGCGATGTCCATCGAGTGCACCACGTCGGCGAACAGCACCGTGACCTGCTTGTACTCCGCCGAGGGTGGAACTGAGGCCACGGGCGCACCGCACTGGCTACAGAACCGGGCCGGCTGGCTCAGCTCCGTGCCACACGATCCGCACACCGGCCCTGTCGATGTCATCTCAGGCGGCCTCCCCCCACCATGGTGTCACCGCTGATTCACCTCCCGGGTGTGTTCCGATCGTCCTCCAACATGAGCTTTGGCTGACAGTTCGCCGGACAACCCGTACCCTTCCGGAGACTCGGCAAGTAAGGGGCGTGAATCGCGGTGGGTGTGAGCACATCGGTGCTGCGCAAGGTGCTCGCGGCACTGTGCATCGTGGCGATCGCGGCGACGGGTATCGGCGTGGCGATCATGCTGTTCACCGGCAGGGACACGGACAAGTCGGCGCCGTCGGGGCCGCGCAGCACGCTCGCGGCGCCGGAGCCCAAGATGCCGACGCCGCAGGAGTTCGAGGTCGGCGTGCAGGTCACGGCGACGAACTGCGCCGACAACGGCGTGTGCACCTACACCTATTCGATCCAGCCCAACTTCGTCGGCTTGCACCCGCTGCCCGAACGGGGTTTCGCCGTCTTCTACGAAATCGTCGGCGGTACCGCGCCGCAACCGGGCAACTTCACCGTCAGCAATGGGCAGGCCCGCGTCTACAAGGACGTCACCGTCGACGGCCCGCCCGGGGCGCAGCTGACCGCCCGGGTCACCGAGATCAGTCCGCTGGTCGGACCCACCCCGATTCCGGGGCCGGGCGCCAAGACCGAGGACCTGAGTCCGCAGCCGATCAGCTGACCGGGCCGACCACCAGCGTCACCTTGGCGTTGCGTGGCGCGCCCGTGCGGTCCACCCAGTTCAGGTCGATGACGTTGCCCGGGTAGCGCTGATCGAGCAGGCCGGTCAGGGCGTTGGCGGAGGTGATCGGGATGCCGTCGATCGTCGTGATGACATCACCGGGACGCACACCCGCGAGCCCGGCCGGACCGCCCTGGAGCACCGAGCGGACCTGCAGGCCGCCCGGAGTCGCTTCGCCGGTCGCCGCGATCCCGATGCCGAGCATGGCCGACGGCCCGATGTGCACCGTCGGACTCGCGGCGCCGCTGCGGATCTGGTTGGCGATGTCCAGCGCCCGGTTGATCGGGATGGCGAAGCCTTCGCCGCCCGGTGTGGAGTCGCCGTCGATGGTGAAATTCAGTGTCGCGGCGGCATTCAAACCCACCACCTGGCCGGCGCTGTTGACCAACGCGCCGCCGGAATCGCCGGAGCGCAGATTGGTCGACGACTGGATCAGCCCGCCCAGGTCGTTCTTGGCGCCGGTCAACTCGTCCTCGGCGGCGATCGAGCGGCTCAGATCCGTCACGGCGCCGGTTTCGTGGGTCATCGCGTTGCCGGAGCCGTTGGCGTTGCCGATGGTGAGCACCGGGTCGCCCAGGGCCACGGTGTTCGAGTCGCCCAGCGGCGCCACCGGCAGGCCCTGCGCACCGCGCAGTTGGAGCAGCGCGATGTCGCTGGCGCGGTCGTAGCCGAGCAGGTCGGCCGCGAAGGTCTGCCCGGTACCCATGCTGAAGGCCTTGATGTCGTTGGCGCCGGCCACCACGTGGTGATTCGTCAGCACCTGGCCGTCGGGGGTCAGCACGATGCCGGCCCCGTTACCGACCACGCCCTGGAAGTCGACCAGGGTGGTGATCTGCACCAGGCCCGGTTCGACGTGCGAGACGAGCGCCGCGGCGTCCAGCGGGGCGGCGGCGGCGGGTGCGGCACCCGTCGCCGGTGCCAGCAACGTCAACAGCAACGCGCTGAGCACGCACAACACGTCCCTGGTCCGGGCACGGCGGTGCCGGACTGGTCTATCAGCCATACCTAGCCTCTCGGCGAAATGGGGGCAATCGTTACCACCCATTGTGCCCGGAGGCCGCTGGCGCCGACGCGCGGCTAACCCAGGGTGCCGAATTGCGGGAGCTGGAAGACGTCCCGCGGTGGCATCGGCAACGTGGTCGTCGTGCCCTCCACGGCGCCCTGCTGGGGCGCCGAACCCTGCGGCGGTCCCGCCGGCACCGGTGGCGTACCCGCGACGGCGCCCTGCTGTCCGCGGGAATCCTGTGCGACCGCCGGCGGGGCCTGACACGAATTGCCGTCGGGCGTGATGACGCCGCCGGTAACCAGGCAGCAACCCTCCGGAGAACGGACGGTCTTCTTCATGCACTCGTCGTAGGCCGCGATGTCCCATTCGCCCTCTGGTGCCGCGGCGGCTACCGCGGGCGGTCCGATCACGCCGGCGCCGAACGCCATCGCGGCAATGAACATGGTCCGCCGAAAGTGTGAGTGTGTCATCGGGCCCCCTGGTCCTGTGCGGGGAACCCCGGCGCCGATCGAACGATCGGCCGGAAGGCATCCCCGGGTATCAGACCAGGGTGCGCCCGGATCACCGGCCCGGTCAAGACCGGCCGGGCACCACTCCGCGCGGCAGGATCAGCGGCAGGTCGTTGTAGGTGACGATGCCGGGCGCGGCGGCGACGACGGCGGGGATCGCGTTGATCGGCGGGGTGGCGGTCATGATGTGACCGAGCACCATGAACTCCTCGAGTGTGGTGGCCTCGAAATCCGGTGGCGGCAGGAAGCCGACCTTCATCGTCACCGTCGGGCGGCCGGCCACCTCGATCACCCAGCCGTCCTGCTCGATCTTCCAGTCCGGCTCCAGGGTTTGACCCTTGCGCCAGTGCACGTTGATCTCCACGCGGGTGACCCCGTCGACGATGCCCTTCCAGCTGGCGTAGACGCCGGCCACGCACCCCGCCGGAATGGTCCACGAGCCGAGGTCGAGGTCCTCGGTGGTCTGCGCGTACTCGGCGTCGCAGCGCACCTCGTCGAGTTCGATGCCCAGGGCGTCGGCCACCATCCGGACCGCCTCACCGAACACCCCGGTGCCGTGGGCGGTCATCGCCTGCAGTTCCGGGTCGTCGATCGGCCGGCCGAAGCCGACCGGTTTCTCGGTTTCCGGGGAGTCGTAGAACGTGGTGTCGGCGGCCTCGTTGACGGTGATCTTGTCGACCCGGTCGCAGATGCCGGCCGCCACGATCGACAGCTGGTTGACGTAGCCGGGGCTGATACCCGAACCGAACATCGTCGAGCCGCCCCGCGCGCACGCGTCGGCGATCTTCGCCCGGCCCTCCCCCTGGTTGTGGCCGGTGATGAAGGACGCCGTCGCGACCACGTTGACGCCGGCCTCCAGGATGCGGACCAGTTCGTCGACGTCGATCCACATCGGGTTATAGACGACGACGTCGGGTCGCAGCGCCAGCAGCGCGTCGACGTCGTTGGTGGCGGCTACCCCGAGCGGTGCGATGCCCGCCAGTTCACCGGCGTCGCGGCCGGCCTTGGCCGGGGACCAGGCGTAACAACCGACGAGTTCGAGGCTCGGGTTCGCCGCGATGGCCGCCACCGAACTCTTTCCGACGTTGCCGGTGGTCCACTGGACGACGCGATAGACCCGGGGATCAGCAGGGGTGTTGAGCACTCGCACAGCATATGGGCGTCAGCTCTACTCGGGCGTCGATTCGCCGGGTTCGGCGAGCGGTGTGGTTCCACGAGGGCGAGGCCCGGCACCGGTCAGCACGAGGTCGACCAGACGCCTGGCCAGGTCGGCGTCGACGGGCTCACCGGTGAGCAGGATGCGGGCGTGCAGGGGCGCCACCATCGCTTCCAGCACCAGCCGGGGATCCACGTCGGCGCGCAGGTCGCCCCGTTCCACGCCCCGTTGCAGAACCGGCCGCACCAGTTCGGCGCGACGGCCCCAGAACGCCTGCCGATAATGCTCGGCCGATTCGGCGCCGCCCATTGTGGCGCACATCTGCAGCGTTGCCCGGCCCTCCGGCGAGGCCAGATGCTCTGCGACGTCGGTGACGAATTCCAGCAGGTCCAGCCGGGTCGAACCGGTGTCGGGTACCGGGATGGCGCTGGCGCTACGGCCGAGCAGGGCGTCGACGAAGAGCTGCTCACGGGTCGGCCAACGGCGGTAGATCGTCGTCTCGTGAACGCCCGAGCGTGCCGCCACCCCGGCGATCGTCGCGTCGGCGGCACCCCTGTCGACGATCTCGTCGTATGCGGCGGCGAGTACCGCCTGTCGCACGTGTTCGCCACGTCGGTGCGGCACCTTGGTGTCGGTCATCACCCCAACCTTATCGCAAGACTACTTGCGATAAGACGCCGTGGCACGCATAGTTATTGCAAGACAACCTGCGATAGGAGCTCGTCATGAATCTCGAAGCGCCGCGGATGGACCTCTCCGATACCCCGGTCGGCTATCACCACTTCTGTGACGACGTCAGCATCAACTTCCAGTGCAACCGGTGGCTGCAGTGGATCCAGGTCAGCAGGGCAGATGAAGCCGTCGTCCATTACGAAATCGCCGGACTGGCCCAACGCGCCGAGGGCTATCCGGAGTGGATCGACGGATTCCTGGGGCTGGCCGAGAACGCCCGCGCCGCCGGCCGTATGTTCGCGGCCGCCTACTACGACCGCGCGGCCAACTTCTTCATGCTCCCCGAGGATCCTCGGCGTCCTGCGACCCGCGCACGCTTCGTCGCCCAGATGCGCGAAACCTACGGCGTGACACCGGTTCACGTGCCCTTCGGCAACGGATACCTGCCCACGTACGACCTCCGCCCCGACGGGACGCAGTCGCACACGATCCTCATGCACGGCGGTTTCGACAGCTTCGTCGAGGAGTTCTTCCCGATGATCGCGGCGCTGGTCGACGACGGGTTCCGCGTCGTCGTCTTCGACGGTCCCGGACAGGGCGGCGCCTTGGACGAGGCCGGGCTGGCGATGACCCCGGACTGGGGACGGCCGGTCGGGGCCGTCCTGGACCACTTCGACCTCGACGACGTCACCGCCGTCGGTGTCTCCCTGGGTGGCGCACTGGTGATCCGGGCCGCCGCGTCCGAGTCGCGCATCACCCGCGTCGTGGCCTACGACATCATGGACGACTTCTTCGAGGCAGTAACCCGACAGATCGGCCCGGGCACCGGACCGGTCCTTCGGTTGATGCTGGCCCTGCGGGCCACCCGCCTGGTCAACGCGATCGGCCGGATCGCGGCCGCACGCCGGCCGGTGTCCGACTGGGGCCTGCGCCAGGGCATGCAGGTGACGGGCACCACCACGCCGTACGACTTCATCCGCGCCACCCTGGGCTTCCGGACCGCCGGGATCTCGTCGGATATCACCGGCGACGTCCTGTTGCTCGCCGGCGCCGACGACCACTACGTCCCACTGCACCAACTGCCGCGGCAGGCCGCGGCGCTGACCCGGGCCCGTTCGGTCACCACCCGGACGTTCACCGCGCTCGAAGAGGCGTCCAACCACTGCCAGGTGGGCAACATCGGTCTGGTGACCCGCGTGATCACGGCCTGGCTGGATCAGCTCGCCGACGTACCCGTCGGCTGACCCGGATCAGTCGCGGTCGCGCGACAGTTTGATGGGCCGCTTGTTGCGCAGGCCGCGCCGCGGCGCCTGCTCGACGAGTTCGAGTTCGTCGGCATCGTCGGTCTGCTCTTCCGGGGCCGGGCCCTCGTCTGAAACCTCGGCGTCGGCGTCGTCGGCCTCTTCCGGCGCGTCGTCCTCGTCGGCCTCGTCGGCGGGTACCACGGCCGCGGGCTCCGGGCTCTTCGCCGACTTCTTCGCCTTGATCGGCTTGGGCGGCGCCGGCGGCAGTTCCGCGACATACGCCAGATGAAACGCGATCGCCGAAAGCACCGCGATGGCCGCGGCCGCCCCGTAGCAGCCGAACAGCCACTGGCCGGCATCGTCGAGGCTGACCCAGATCTCGGCGACGGCCGTCCCGATGATCATCACGCCGGCCAGTACGGCGCCGATGATCGACGACGTGCGCAGGGTCAGGGCCAGTTGCGGAGTGCCGAACTCCGGCCGCCGTGTGTGGCGGAGGGTGAACAGCACCGGAAGCGCGGTCGATGCCACGACGAGGCCGGTGACGATGCGCAGCGCGGTGCCCACAGTGTGGGATAGGTCCCCGGCCAACTCCGGCCAGCGCGGCAGCACGAAGAAGAAGTAAAGGCAGGCCGCCAGGAGGACGGACACCGCGTGCCAGACGATCGCAACGCTGCGCCGCATGCCTCTCCTCGGACTTTGTGACGCCGGGGTGCGCCCGCCAGACGTCGACGTCTGACGGTGCACCCCGGACCAGTGCGGAGGATGCGGGATTTGAACCCGCGAGGGCTGTTAACCCAACCCGCGTTCCAGGCGAGCGCCATAGGCCACTAGGCGAATCCTCCGTCGGTCATGGTAGCCGAGCGGCCGACGAGACCAGAATCACCGGCGGGCGGCGACGGGCCGGGGACGGGCTAGACTCGCCGTGGACCCCGCGCGGCGTCCATCCTGTGAACTCCCCCAGGGCCGGAAGGCAGCAAGGGTCAACGGGCTCTAGCGGGTGCGCGGGGTCCCCTAGTTTTTCTTCCCGATTCGCCGCCTCGAAAGGGCCCCACGGTGTCGTTCACCTCCCTTGGCCGTGCGGAACTGCAGGCCGAGTACGAGCAGCAGCAGCGCCACTACGCCGACTTGCAGGCCAAGCACCTCAAGCTCGACCTCACCCGCGGCAAGCCCGCCGCCGAGCAACTGGACCTGTCCAACGCCCTGCTGCGGTTGCCCGGCGACGACTACCGGGATGCCGAGGGCACCGACACCCGCAATTACGGCGGTCAGCACGGTCTGCCCGAACTCCGCGAGATCTTCGGCGAGCTGCTCGGAATCCCGGTGCCGAACCTGATCGCCGGGAACAACGCGAGCCTGGAGATGATGCACGACGCGATCGTGTTCGCCATGCTGCACGGCACCGTCGATTCGCCGCGGCCTTGGAAGGATGAGGTGGCCGTCAAGTTCCTGTGCCCGGCCCCCGGCTACGACCGGCACTTCGCCATCACCGAGACCATGGGTATCGAGATGATCACCGTGCCGTTGCACGACGACGGCCCGGACGTCGATCTGATCGAGGAACTCGTCGCCGCCGACCCGGCGATCAAGGGCATGTGGTGTGTGCCGGTGTACTCCAATCCCACCGGAGCCACCTACTCGTGGGAGAAGGTCCACCGGCTCGTCCAGATGAAAACGGCGGCAACGGATTTCCGGCTCTTCTGGGACAACGCCTACGCCGTGCACACCCTGACCCACGACTTCCTGCGCCAGGTCGACGTGCTCGGTCTGGCCGCCGCGGCGGGCAACCCGAACCGGCCGTTCGTGTTCGCCTCGACCTCGAAGATCACCTTCGCCGGCGCCGGTGTCAGCTTCTTCGGCGGCTCGCTGGGCAACATCGCCTGGTACCTGCAGTACGCCGGCAAGAAGTCCATCGGCCCGGACAAGGTGAACCAGTTGCGGCACCTGCGGTTCTTCGGCGATGCCGACGGTGTGCGGCTGCAGATGCGCCGGCATCAGCAACTGATCGCGCCGAAGTTCGCCGCGGTCGCCGAGATCCTCGACGCCCGGCTGTCCGATTCGAAGGTGGCGTCCTGGACCGACCCGAAGGGCGGCTACTTCGTCAGCCTCGACGTGCTGCCCGGCACCGCCAAGCGCACCGTCGCGCTGGCCAAGGACGCCGGGATCGCCGTCACCGAGGCCGGTGCGTCGTTCCCGTACCGGAAAGACCCCGAGGACAAGAACATCCGCATCGCGCCGACGTTCCCGTCGCTGCCCGATCTGCGGGAGGCGATCGACGGCCTGGCGACCTGCACGCTGCTGGCGGCGACGGAGTCGCTGCTCGCGCGCTGACCGACGCACCCCGTCGGTGAGTCTGCGCTCAGAGTGAAAAATCGGCCGCGATATCGCTCTGGTGTCAGTCTCGGCGAACTGGGGTCACACCGAGTCGGTAGCCTGCATCCGTGGCTCTCTACCGCAAGTATCGGCCGGCGACATTCGCCGAGGTGGTGGGGCAGGAGCATGTGACCGCGCCGCTGTCCACGGCGTTGCGGGCCGGGCGCATCAACCACGCATACCTCTTCTCGGGTCCGCGCGGCTGCGGTAAGACCTCCTCGGCGCGGATCCTGGCGCGCTCGCTCAACTGTGAACAGGGCCCGACACCGACGCCCTGCGGGGTGTGCGACTCGTGCGTCGCGCTGGCGCCCAACGGCCCCGGCAGCGTCGACGTCACCGAACTGGACGCGGCCAGCCACGGCGGTGTCGACGACACCCGCGAACTGCGCGACCGCGCCTTCTACGCCCCGGCGCAGTCGCGGTACCGCATCTTCATCATCGACGAAGCGCACATGGTCACCACCGCGGGCTTCAACGCGCTGCTCAAGATCGTCGAGGAACCGCCCGAGCACCTGATCTTCGTCTTCGCCACCACCGAACCGGAGAAGGTGCTGCCGACCATCCGTTCGCGCACCCACCACTACCCGTTCCGGCTGCTGGCGCCGCGCACCATGCGCACCCTCATCGCCGGTGTGTGTTCGTCGGAGCACGTCCAGGTCGACGACGCGGTCTATCCGCTGGTGATCCGCGCCGGCGGCGGCTCGCCCCGGGACACGCTGTCGGTGCTCGACCAGCTGCTCGCCGGCGCCGAGGGAAACCATGTCTCCTATCAGCGCGCGCTGGCGCTGCTCGGCGCCACCGATGTCGCGCTCATCGACGACGCCGTCGAGGCACTGGCCGCCGGGGATGCCGCCGGGCTCTTCGGCGCGGTCGAGTCGGTGATCGACGCCGGGCACGACCCCCGCCGCTTTGCCACCGATCTGCTCGAGCGGTTCCGGGATCTCCTTGTGCTGCAGGCGGTTCCGGATGCCGCCGCCCGCGGCGTGGTGGAGGCGCCGGAGGACGAGCTGGACAAGATGCGGTCGCAGGCCGAACGGATCGGCACCGCGACGCTGACCCGGTTCGCCGAGGTGGTGCACGCCGGGCTCGGCGAGATGCGTGGCGCGACGGCCCCGCGGCTGCTGCTGGAGGTGGTGTGCGCCCGGCTGCTGCTGCCGTCGGCCAGCGACACCGAGGCGGCGCTGCTGCAGCGCGTCGAGCGCATCGAGACGCGGCTGGACATGTCGATCCCGGCGGGTGAGGCGGCCGTCGGTGCCGAAGGTGTCCGTCCGGCAAAGCAATTCGTCCGTAAGACCCAGCAGCCCGCGCCACCCGCCGAACCCGAACCGGCACCGGCGCCGCCCCGCAGTGAGTCGCCGGCGGTGCACACGCCGCCCGCGGAGCCGCCGCCGAGTGAACCGCCGGTCGTCAAGGTCACCCCCGCCACGGCGGCCGCCACGCCCGCGCCGAAACCCGCGCCGGAGCCGGAGCCCGAGCCGGCCCCAACTCCGGCCCCAACAGCGGGCGAGCCGGATGCCGCCGCGGTGCGCAGCATGTGGACGACGGTGCGGGACAAGGTCCGTCAGCGCAGCCGCACCACCGAGGTGATGCTCTCGGGTGCCACCGTGCGCGCGGTGGAGAACGATGTCCTGGTGCTCGTGCACGAGTCCGCGCCCCTGGCGAAACGCCTTTCCGAGCAACGGAATTCGGATGTCATCCGCGAGGCGCTCAAGGATGCGCTCGGCGTCGACTGGCGGGTGCGCTGTGAGGTGGGCGGCGCGCCGGAGCAGCCCCCGGCGCCATCAATGGCCCCGGCCGCACCGGCGCACCGGAGTGCCGAGGTGCAGGCCGAGGAGGAGATGCTGGCCGAAGCCGCCGAGGCCGACAGCTCGGACGCGCCGCGACGCGACCCGGAGGAGGTCGCGCTCGAACTACTGCAGAGCGAACTGGGCGCCCGCAAGATCGAGGGCTGAGCCCCTCAGGGCCTCACGCCGTCCACCACGGCCGCAACGGCAGTCCGCCGTCGTCGCCGGCCGCGCCCAGCTTCACCGCCAGAACCTGGTGCAGCTGAACGATATTCGTCTCGAAGCCCAGCCGGGATCCCGCCATGTAGAGGCCCCAGATCTTCGCGGTGGGCAGGCCGACCTCGGCGACCGCCTCGTCCCAGTGCGCCACGAGATTCGCGGACCAGTCGCGCAGCGTCATCGCGTAATGCCGACGCAGATTCTCCTCGTGGATCACCTCGAGGCCGGTGTTCTGCGCCTCGGTGATGATCCGGCCGGAACCGGTGAGCTCCCCGTCGGGAAACACGTAGCGGTCTATGAAACCGCCGGCAACCGCCGAACCCGCATTGTCGGGCCGAGTGATGCAGTGGTTGAGAAGCAGTGAGCCCGTTCGCATCCGGGATTTCAGGAAGCCGAAGTAGGCGGGATAGTTGGCCACCCCGATGTGTTCGGTCAGGCCGATCGAGGACACCGCGTCGAAACCCGACTCGCGGACGTCGCGGTAGTCGCCGTGACGGACCTCGGCGAGGTCGGCGAGTCCGTCGGCGGCGATCTTGCGCTGCGCCCAGGCGGCCTGCTCGGCCGAGAGTGTCACACCGATCGCCCGCACGCCGTGTCGTGCGGCGTAGCGCACCATGCCACCCCAGCCGCACCCCACGTCGAGCAGACGGTCGCCCGCACGCAGGCGCAGCTTCTCGAACACCAGGCGGTACTTGTTGTCCTGGGCTTCTTCCAACGTGGCGTCCGCGCCCGGGTAGCACGCGCAGGTGTAGGTCATCGACGGGCCGAGCACCCACTCGTAGAACGTGTTGGACACGTCGTAGTGATGGTGGATCGCTTCGGCGTCCCGAGTCTTGCTGTGGCGGAAGCCTTCTGCGATACGACGCCATCTCGGCAGGACTTCCTGGGGCGGGGGCGCGATCGGCCTGAGATGCTCGACGCCGATCGACCGCACGATGTGGGCGAGCATCCGTGCCGACGGGCGCTTGAACGACAGCCTCTCGGCCATCGTGCGCAACAGCGGGTACGGATCGCCGGGGTGCACCCCGTGCGTCTCCAGGTCGCCGGACACGTAGGCGCGGGCCATCCCGAGGTCGCCGGGTGCGGTGGCCAGATACGTGGTGCCGCGCGGGGTGAGCAGTTCCAGCCCGATCTCGGCGTCGTCGGGTCCGGTGGAGCTGCCGTCGTAGGCGCTGAATTTCAGCGGTAGCCCGTGACCGTCGGTGACGACCTCCAGGATCTCGGCGAGCGAAAGCCGGCCCGGTTTGAGGTCTGGGTGTTCGTCGAATGTGGTCATCGTCGTTGTACCGCCTTCGCGTACAGATCGAGCAACCGGTTGTCGGGGTCGTACGTCTTCTTGACCATCTTGTAGGCCTCGCCGCCGTAGAGCTCGTCGAACTGTTCGCGCGGGTAGAACGAGTCCGAGTACAGCGACTTGTGCCCGTCGAGTGCGGAGACCTTCTCCTCGATCATGCGGTTGGTATACCCGGATTCGGGCCCGACCGGCACCGAGGACCAGAATCCGACGTTGACATAGGTGTGGTCGGGCCGGATCGGGTACAGCGGCCAGCCGGCCGGATCACGTAGCCGCAGCGGGCACAGCCAGATCGGTTCGATCGGAACGTTTTCCAGGAACCAGTCGAGAAACTCGGTGCACCGTCCGATCGGAACCTCGATGTCCTGCACCACCCGTTCGCGCGGCGGCCGTCCCTTGCCGACCTCGATCCGGTCGGCGATGTCGAAGCGCCGGTCGTAGCCGATGAGCTTCCAGTAGAAGCTGCTGCGCCGGTAGCGCCGCGGCCAGAACCGGCGCAGCATCGGGTGCTGCGCACCGAAGGCCCGCGAGCACCAGAACCAGTCGGTGTCCCAGCGCCACAGGTAGTCGTGGATGGTCAGCCGGTCGCTCTTGGCCGCGCCGTCCAGTCCGGCGTGCTGAATCGAGCGGTAGTAGATGTCGCGGCCGGTGTAGTCGCTGACCGGTCCGGCGGTGTCGGTCTGCACCCCCAGGCACAGGTAGGACTCCTCGGCGCTGAACACGACACCGTCGAGATAGTCGACTCGACCGCCGGCATACCCGCCCGTCGCCGCGATGCGGTCCATCGCATCGATCAGCGCGCGTGTCGAGTTGAACCGCAGGTGCGTCAGCGCCACGAAGGGCTGCACCGGTTCCAACTCAATTTTCAGGCGCACCGAATAGCCAAGCGTTCCATAGGAATTGGGGAACGACCGGTACAGGTCGGGGTGCCGGTCGGGTGCGGCCGTCACCACCTCGCCGGCGCCGGTGAGGATGTCCATCTCCAATACCGACTCGTGGGGCAGGCCGTTGCGGAACGACGTCGACTCGATACCCAGGCCGGTGACGGCCCCGCCGAGGGTGATCGTCTTGAGCTGCGGGACCACCAGCGGCGCCAGTCCGTGCGGCAGCGTCGCCGCGACCAGGTCTTCGTAGGTGCACATGCCGGCGACGTCGGCGGTGCGGGCGTCCGGGTCAACGGCGATGACGCCGGTCAGCCCCGAGGTGTCCAGCCCGGGCGCATCGCTGCTGGCCCGAGCGCGGAACAGGTTCGACGTTCGCTTCGCCAACCGCACGGTGGCCGCCGGCGGAATGGCGCGATAGCTGGCCAGCAGACGCTGGACGCCCACGTCGTGGGCGGCCGATGCGTCGGTCGCTGGAACGGACACACCTCTAAGCTAGTCGGCGGGTACCGGAGGTGCGACCGCACGACGTACCGATCACATGACACCGCAACCGAGGAGCACGTCACGACATGGGACAGGTCAGCGCGACGAGCACGGTCCTGATCAACGCCGCACCGGACGCGGTGCTCGCGGCGGTGTCCGACTACCGGACGGTGCGGCCCAGGATTCTGCCGAGCCAGTACAGCGACTATCGGGTCCTGCAGGGCGGCATCGGCGCCGGCACCGTGGCCGCCTGGAAGTTGCAGGCCACCGAGTCGCGGGTGCGTGACGTGCAGGCCAGTGTCGACCTCGCGGGCAAGACCGTGATCGAGAAGGACGCCAACTCGTCGATGGTGACCAACTGGACCGTCGCACCCGCCGGCAGCGGGGCGACCGTGACGGTCAAGACCAGCTGGACCGGCGGCACCGGGGTGAAGGGATTCTTCGAGAAGACGTTCGCGCCGCTGGGCCTGCGCAAGATCCAGGCCGAGACGCTGGCGAACCTGAAGAAGGAACTCGAGGGCTGAACCTCAGGCGGTGCGGGCCGGCTGGGTCGCCAGGAACGCGACGATGCCCTTGACCACGGCGTCGGCGTACTTCTGCTGACCTTCGGGGGTCTTCATCAGCGCGGAATCGGCCGGGTTCTTCATGTTGCCGCACTCCACCAGGATGGAGGGGTACTGCGCCAGGTTGAGGCCCGCGATGTCGGCCCGGGCGTCCAACCCGTTGCTGCCGATGTAGTTGGCCACCGGAATTCCGGACGCCACCAGTTGGTCGCGCATCGTCTGCGCCAGCTTCAGCGACGGCCCCGCCTGCACCTGGTTCAGCGGTGGGCTGGAGTACAGCACGTGGAACCCGCGTCCGGTGGCCGGCCCGCCGTCGGCGTGAATGGACACCGTCGCGTTGGGCGCAACAGCGTTGGCCATCTGCGCGCGGGCGTCCACGCAGGGGCCCGCCCCGGTGTCGTCACCGCGTGACATCGCGGTGCGCACGCCCTGCTGCCACAGCAGTTGCCGGATCTTGAGGGTGGTTTCCCAGGTGAACGTGTGCTCGGCGAATCCGTCGTCGGTGGACGTGCCGCTGGCCTGGCAGTCCTTGGTGCCGCCCCGGCCGTTGGGCACCTGACGGCCCAGATCGGTCATGGCGGCCTGATGGCCGGGGTCGAGGAACACGATCATCCCGGCGATGTTGGCCGGTGCGGCGTGCACGGGGGCGACTGGGGCCGCGGCGGCGACGAACATCGCGGCGGCTATCGGGGCGCCAACACGCAGGCGGACGGGAACGCTCACGTGCGCCACGGTAGCCCGGTCACGGCTAGGCTTGGTAGTCAGCAACCGGTGGATCGCCGATGCGCAACCAAGTCGAGACCAACACGCAAGGGGACTGTCATGCAACCCGATAACCAGTTCGACATGTCGGCGTTGCTGGCCCAGGCGCAGCAGGTCCAGCAGCAGCTGCTGCAGGCGCAGCAGGAACTGTCCCGAGCCGAGGTGCACGGGGAGGCCGGTGGCGGGCTGGTCCGGGTGACGATGCACGGCAGCGGCGGAGTCACCGCGGTGACCATCGACCCCAAGGTCATCGATCCCTCGGATCCCGAGACCCTGCAGGATCTGATCGTGGGCGCCCTCGGCGATGCGGCCGCCAAGGCGGCGGAACTGGCGCAGAGCCGGCTCGGTCCGCTGGCCGGCGGCATGGGCAGTTCGCTGGGAATCTAGGTGTTTGAAGGCCCGGTACAGGATCTGATCGACGAACTCGGCAAGCTGCCCGGGATCGGCCCCAAGAGCGCTCAGCGCATCGCGTTCCATCTGTTGTCGGTGGAGCCGCCCGACATCGACCGGCTGACGGCGGTGCTCGGGCGGGTGCGCGACGGCGTCACCTTCTGCGAGGTGTGCGGCAACGTGTCGGATGCCCAGCGCTGCCGCATCTGTGGCGACGCCCGCCGGGACGGTTCGGTTGTGTGCGTGGTCGAAGAGCCCAAGGATGTGCAGGCGGTGGAACGGACGCGGGAGTTCCGGGGCCGCTATCACGTGCTGGGCGGGGCGCTGGACCCGCTGTCCGGGGTGGGCCCCGAACAGTTGCGGATCCGGGAATTGCTGAACCGCATCGGCGAACGCGTCGACGGTGTCGACATCACCGAGATCATCATCGCGACCGACCCGAACACCGAGGGCGAGGCGACCGCGACGTATCTGGTGCGGATGCTGCGCGACATCCCCGGCCTGGCCGTGACGAGGATCGCGTCCGGGCTACCGATGGGCGGCGACCTGGAGTTCGCCGACGAGCTGACCCTGGGGCGCGCCCTGGCCGGCCGCCGCGCGATGGCCTGACCCCGCCGGGTTCGGCGAGCGGTGTAGTTCCGCGAGCAAGAGGCCCGGCGGCACCTGACCCCGCCGGGTTCGGCGAGCGGCCACCGACCGTTAGAACGCGCCGGCGGATTCACCGCCCTGGCTGTAGCCGGGGAAATCGTCCTGCGACTCGTTGCCGGTGCCGCCGGCGTGCTCGCCGCCCAAGGTGTAGCCCGGCGAGTTGTTCTGAGCTTCGTCGCCGGTGCCGCCGGCGTGGCCGCCGCCCTCCCAGTAGCCGGGATAGGTTGACTCCATCGGGTCGGGGGAGTCCGGGTAGATCATGCTGTCGGCGGATCCCGTGCCGTCCACCTCGTCGGCGTGGGCGACCGGCAGCAGGATGAGCGTCAGTGCGGCGCACGCCGCGGCCAGCGGGGGAACAGTTCTGGTCAAGCGCATCCCGCGAATATAGCCGCGCGAGGTGAACCTGTGGTGGCGATCAAACTCGCCGGGGTGCGGCCAGCCGTTCCCGGCGCAACCGGTCGACCTCGTCGAGTTGCAGCGGGGGGAGTTGGCCCACCACCTTGCTCAGGAGGTAGTCGGCGAGTTCCGGGTTGCGGGCCAGGCAGCAGCCGTGCAGATAGGTCGCCACCACGCTGCCCTGCACCGCGCCGTCGATGCCGTCGCCGAGCCGGTTTCCGGCCCCCTTGGTGACGGCGGCCAACGGCCGCGCCTGTGATCCCAAAACCGTTCCGCCACGGTGATTTTCGAATCCGGTCAGCGGTTGGGTGAGGCCGTCGATCAACGGTGTGGCGGCCACCTCGCCGATCGTCCGCGTCTCCTGCGGGGAGGTGGTCACGTCCAATAGTCCGACGCCGTCGACCCGCTCGCCGGCCGAGGTTTCATACCAGTGCCCGAGGACCTGGATGGCCGCGCAGATCGCCAGCACCGGCGCGCCGCGTGCGGCCGCCGACTGCAGTCCGGGATGGCGGATCAGATGCTTGGTGGCCAGCCGCTGCGCATAGTCCTCGGCGCCGCCCAGCGTGTAGAGGTCCAGTGAGTCGGGCACGGGTTCGGACAGTGTCGTCTCGACGATTTCGGCCGGGATGCCGCGCAGCCGCAGCCGCTGCCGCAGCACCACCGCGTTGCCGCCGTCGCCGTAGGTGCCCATCACGTCGGGCAGCACCAGCCCGATACGGACCTTGGACACGTTGGTGTCAGCCATGCCGGCGCTCCGCCCGGTCGAGGATCCGGTTCAGGTGCAGGAACGCGGTGTAATTGGCGACGACCTCGACTCGCCCCGGCGGGCAGGAGGCGATGGCCGCCATGGTGTCGTGCACCAGGGTGTGCGCGACGTCGGCGTACCCCAGCCGGACGGCGAGATCGGTCCCGCGTTCACCGGCCGCGACGACCTTCTTGTCCGGACCCAACCCGACGAAGTGCTCGAAGTTGACGTCCCAGAGCCAGGACAGGTCCTCGCCGTCGGGCACCTGGCCGTTGACCGAGATCACCACGCCCGCGGCGGAGGTGTCGACCATCGACAGCGCCTCCTGCCAGCCCGCCGGGTTCTTGGCCAACAGGATCCGGACCGCATGCGGGCCGACCTGCACGGTGCGGTAACGCCCGGCGACCTCGTTGACCGCCGCGGCGGCGGCGACGGCTTTCACCGGATCGGCGCCCAGCGCGACCGCGGCCGCGACGGCCTGCGCGGCGTTGCCGCGGTTGACCGCGCCCGGCAGCGCCAGCGTCATCGGTACGGTCAGTCCATCGGGTCCGTAGAGGGTGTGGTCGTCGAACCACCACTGCGGGTGCGGCCGTTTGAAATCGGTGCCGGTGGAGTACCAACTCGACCCGTCCCGCACGATGATCTCGCCGCTGCGCGGGCAGCTGACCGAATCCCCGGCCCACCCGCCGCCGGCCGCCACCCACACGACGTTCGGGCAGTCGTACGCGGCGGAGGTCATCAGGACGTCGTCGCAATTGGCGACGATGGTCGCGCCGGGATGCCGCGTCAGTCCGGCTCGTAGGGTGCGCTCGATGTGGTTGATCTCACCGACCCGGTCCAGCTGATCCCGGGACAGGTTCAGCAACACGACGACGCTCGGGTCGATGGCGTCGGCCACCTGCGGCACGTGCATCTCGTCGACTTCCAGCGCCGCGTACGGCGCGGTCCGGTCGGCGGCCAGCGCCGCGATCAGGCCGGCGTCCATGTTGGCGCCCTCGGTGTTGGTGGCCACCGGGCCAAGTGAACGCAGGGCCGCCGCGATCATCCGGGTGGTGGTCGACTTGCCATTCGTGCCGGTCACGACGACGGAGCGGCGGCCCGTTCCGAGCTGGCCGAGAATCGAGCGGTCCAGCGTCATCGCAACGAGGCCGCCGATCATCGAGCCGGCCCCGCGCCCGGTCAGCCGCGACGCCCAGCGGGCGGCCGAACCGGCGGCCAGGGCGGCGCGTCCGCGGGCGGTGATCACCCGGGCAGTTTAGTTCGCGGTTACCCGTCTGCGCCGTCTGCGCCGTCGGCGCTGCCGGGTCCGCCGGTGGCGGTGCCGCCCGTGCCGCCGGTGCCGCCGGTGCCGCTGGGCGCGCTGGAACCACCGTTGCCGCCGTCACCGCCGGTGGCCTTGTCGGAATTCTCGGCCTGGGCGGCGCCACCGTCGCCGCCGTCCCCACCTCTGCTCAGCGGGCCGCTACCGCCGCCGGTGCCGCCGTCGCCGCCTCGGCCGCCCGTTGCATCACCGTGGTTGCTGAGGCCGTTGCCACCCCCACCGCCGTCATTGCCGCTGCCGCTGCCATAGCCGTTGCCACCCCTGCCTCCGTCCCCGGCGACGGCGACGGCGCCGGGGATGCTGGCAAAGCCTCCGATGCCCTCGACACTTTCGGCCACAACACCGCCGCTGCCGCCGTAGCCGCCGTCACCGCCGTTCGCCCCGCCGTGACCGCCGTTGCCACCATCACCGCCGGTGGCGTCGCCGGCCGCGAACACGTAGAGCCCGCCGCTACCGCCGTCGCCACCGGAGCCGCCGGATCCACCGCCCGTGCCGTCGGCACCGTTGCCGCCGTTGCCGCCATGCCCGCCGATTCCAGCCCCGGCCACGCTGAACACGCCTTCGCTGGCGTCGCCGCCGTCGCCTCCGGTGCGGCCGGCGCGACCGCCCATGCCGCCGTCGCCGCCGTTACCGCCGGTGGCGGTCGCCCCGGCCGCGGAGGTGTATGCGCTGGCACCGCCGTTGCCGCCGTCGCCGCCATTACCGCCGCTGCTCCAGGGCGCGATACCTACCTTGCCGCCGTTGCCGCCTTTGCCGCCGTCGCCGGCCTTGGCATCACCGGCACTGGAGGCGGCACTGCCGCCGTTTCCGCCGTCACCGCCGTCGCTCCGGAAGCTGCGGCCGCCGTTGCCGCCGTTGCCGCCGGTCGCGGGAACTCCGAGGGGCTGTGCGGAGATCCCGTCAGGGCCCAGGTAGGTGGCGGTGCCGCCGTCGCCGCCGTTTCCGCCGTTTCCGCCCCGGCCGTAGATCGCGTTTCCGCCCTTGCCGCCGTTGCCGGCGATCCCGATCAATCGGTCGGCGTCGCCGCCGCGGCCGCCGTCGCCGCCGCGACCGAAGAGGCCACCCGCTCCGCCGTCCGCGCCGTTCTGGCCGATCCCACCATCGGCGCCCTTGGCGCCGTTGCCGATCAGGATGCCTCCAGACCCACCCTTCTGGCCCGGAGTCTTGCCCGGGGCGCCGTCGCCCCACAGGATGCCGCCGTCCGTGCCGGCCCTGACGGCATCCCCGATCAGCCAACCGCCGGGACCGATGACGACGAACGGGTTGGCCAGGATCTGGAACGGCGCCGTCAGCAGCCGGGCCAGCAGCGGATCGAACGGACCCGGTTCAGCCACTTCGGGCGGATCCGTGCGGCCGTCCACCCGGGCACCGGAGGCCATGGCGCACACCAGGTCGGTCGCGCACCAGTGGAGGAGATCATTCGGTAGCGGCACCGAATAGTCGACCAGGGCGATCTGCGCGGTGACCGTTCGGGGCGGGGCCGGTGCGCCGGGCGGTCCGCCGACGAATGCGGTGCCGGTGGCCAGTGCGCCGACGGCAACCGTCGACACCAAGAGCCGGTTCTGCCGCTGTGACCACTTCGGTTTGCCGTCCATGTCCGACCCCTCACATGACACGCCCTCGATCAGGTCAGCCTTACCACACTCACAGCGCGGACGCTGCGAATTCACGGGATGGCCCTGCGGCACTGCCTCGACACGGTTGTGCACAGCCCGTGCGGTGCGCGGGGTTGTCGGGGCCGCGTGCCATTCTGGCGTTGTGAGTCACTGCTGGGGCCGACCCGCCGCTCAGGCCGCCGAAGCCGGCGGCGGATGGGTCGTCATCGACGTCGAGACGTCCGGGTTCCACCCGGCTCAGGCTCGCGTGATCAGCGTGGCCGCATTGGCGCTGGACTCCCACGGCCACGTCGAGCAGTCGGTGGTGAGCCTGCTGAATCCGGGTGTCGACCCGGGGCCGACGCACGTGCACGGGTTGACGGCCGAGATGCTCGAGGATCAGCCCACCTTCGCCGAGATCGCCGGGGATCTGGCCGCCCTGCTGCGTGGTCGCACGCTGGTCGCCCACAACGCCGGGTTCGACTACGGATTCCTGGCCGCCGAAGCCGACGCGGCCGGCGTCGAACTGCCCATCGACTCGGTGATGTGCACCGTCGAACTCACCCGCCGGCTCGATCTGGGCCTGGCGAATCTGCGGCTGGAGACCCTGGCGCGGCACTGGGGCATTACCCAGGCCCGGCCCCACGACGCCTTCGACGACGCCCTGGTGCTGTCCCGGGTGCTGGCTCCGGCGCTGGAGCGGGCGCGCGAGCGCGATGTGTGGTTGCCGGTGCGGCCGGTGACCCGGCGGCGCTGGCCCAACGGCCGCATCACCCATGACGAGCTCAAACCGCTCAAGGCGCTCGCGGCGCGGATGCCGTGCCCGTATCAGAACCCGGGCCGTTACGTCGGCGGCCGCCCGATGGTGCAGGGCATGCGGGTGGCGCTGTCGGCCGAGGTGCGCCGCACCCACGAGGAACTGGTCGAGCGGATCCTGCACGCCGGTCTGGCTTACAGCGAGAGCGTCGACCCGGAGACCTCGATGGTGATCTGTAACGAGCCGAATCCATTGCAGGGCAAGGGTTTTGCGGCGACCGAATTCGGCATCCCGGTGGTTCCCGACGGCGAGTTCATGGACAATGTCGGTCATGTGATCGGCGGTAGGGGGCTCGAGATGTTCAGCGATACCACCGCCGAGGGGAACCAGTTCGCGCTGTTCTGACCGGTCAACGCGAAGAGCCACCCGCCCGGCCGCGGTGCGGCGCTGCGGGTGGCTCTTCGTATCGAAGTGCTAGCTGAGCGCTTTGGCTTTCAGCGATTCGAACTCGGCCGCGCTGATCGTCCCGTTGTCCAGCAGTGCCTTGGCGTCGGCGATCTGCTGCGCGGGCGAGTGTCCGGCGGCCTTCTTGATGTAGTTGTCGGTTTCGACCCTGGCTTCCGCGGCGGCGCGCTGGGCCCGCAGGGTCATGCCCTTGCCGCGGGCGATGACGTACACCAGAGCGGTCAGCCACGGGATGAAGATCAGCCCGATCACCCACAGCGCCTTGGTGAAGCCGCGCGTGGTGTGGTCACGCCAGAGCAGGTCGACGAGGATCTGGAACAGCACCAGCAGGTAGGCGATCCACGCGAAGATGATCAAGAAATGCCAGAGGAAATCCCATGTCGAGCCCCAGTTCACGTCCAACTCCTCATCACAGGACGACGGAGCCATGTCTTGGCCCGCGGTACCGTCCTTCCGGCCGCGAATGCTACAACGCGCCGTCGGCCAACGGTGATCTTGTTGCGCGACCGAGACGTCAGCGGGCGGCGCGGTTCACCGCGGACACCACCGCACGCAACGAGGCCGTGGTGATCGACGTGGCGATGCCCACACCCCAGACGGTCTTGCCGCCGATCGACGCCTCGACGTAGGCCGCGGCCTGCGCCTCCTCGCCGGACGACATCGCGTGCTCGGAGTAGTCCAGCACGTTGACGTCGAACCCGACGGCGCCCAGCGCGTCGCAGAAGGCGGCCAGCGGACCGTTGCCGGCGCCGACGATCTCTTGCTCGACGCCGTCGATCTTGACCACCGCGGTGATGGTGTCGGTGCCGCCGTCGGTCTCGGCCGCGTCCACCTTCTGGCGCATCCGCTCCAACGGTGTGACGGGCGCCAGGTACTCCTCGTAGAAGGCGTCCCACATCTCCTTGGGCGACACCTCGCCGCCCTCACCGTCGGTGATGCGCTGGATGGCCTGGGAGAACTCGATCTGCAGCCGCCGCGGCAACGCCAGGCCGTGGTCGGCCTTCATGATGTAGGCGACGCCGCCCTTGCCGGACTGCGAATTGACCCGGATCACGGCCTCATAGGTGCGGCCCACGTCGCGGGGGTCGATCGGCAGATACGGCACCTGCCACACGATGTCGTCCACATCCTTGTCGGCGGCATCGGCATCGAACTTCATCTGGTCCAGGCCCTTGTTGATGGCGTCCTGGTGGCTGCCGGAGAACGCGGTGTAGACCAGGTCGCCGCCGTAGGGGTGCCGTTCGGGCACGGCCAGCTGGTTGCAGTACTCGACGGTGCGACGGATCTCGTCGATGTTGGAGAAGTCGATCTGCGGGTCCACGCCGCGGCTGAACATGTTCAGCCCCAGCGTCACCAGGCACACGTTGCCGGTGCGCTCACCGTTGCCGAACAGGCAGCCCTCGATCCGGTCGGCGCCGGCCTGGAAGCCCAATTCGGCTGCGGCGACGGCTGTTCCGCGGTCGTTGTGCGGGTGCAGGCTCAAGATGATGGAGTCCCGTCGCGCCAAATTGCGGCTCATCCACTCGATGGAGTCGGCGTAGACGTTCGGGGTGGCCATCTCGACGGTGGCGGGCAGGTTGACGATCAGCGGCCACTCGGGGGTGGGTGCGATGACGTCGGCGACCGCGTCGCAGACTTCTTTGGCGTACTCCAGTTCGGTGCCGGTGTAGGACTCCGGTGAGTACTCGAAGCGCCACCTGGTGCCCGGGTACTGCTTGGCCGTCTCGACGCACAGCGTCGCACCGTCGGTGGCGATCTTCTTGACGGCGTCGCGGTCGGCGCGGAACACCACCCGGCGCTGCAGCACCGACGTCGAGTTGTAGAAGTGCACGATGACGTTCGGGGCGCCCTCGCAGGCCTCGAACGTGCGGGTGATCAGTTCCGGCCGGCACTGCGTCAGCACCTGGATGGTGACGTCGTCGGGGATCGCACCCTGTTCGACGATCTCCCGGACGAAGTCGAAGTCGGTCTGTGACGCCGACGGGAAGCCGACCTCGATCTCCTTGTAGCCCATCCGCACCAGCAGGTCGAACATGCGGCGCTTGCGGGCCGGGCTCATCGGGTCGATCAGCGCCTGGTTGCCGTCGCGCAGGTCCACCGCACACCATGCGGGCGCGCGGTCGATGATCTTGTCCGGCCAGGTCCGGTCGGCCAGCGTGATGCTCTCGACCTCGTCGGCGAAGGGCCGGTAGCGGTCGACGTGCATCGACGATCCGCGCTGGGTGTTCCAGGCGGGCTGGCCGGGGTTGGGTACGCCGTCGGGCGTGGTGATGGTGCGCACCGACGAAAAGGCGTCGGGAGAATCTACGGAATCTTTGGTGAAGCTGGTCATGATGGTGGCTCCGGGAGGTCTAGGGGTTATCAGACCGGCATCGCGAAAGACCCGCGACGGGAAGCCAGTCTGGATCAGACCCCGTCGCGGCGCCCGAGGAGGAGCACACGCTGCACGCCGGTCACTCTACTCCTGGTCCACCGTGTCGCCAAAATGCGGCAAACCGTCCGTGAGCGTGCACCCATATGCATTTCGCGGCCCCTGAAATCCACAAGGGTGCCCGCTCGCCGAATCAGACCTGGGAATCCGGGAAGGCGATCACCGACATGAACCGGATCAGCAACTCCACCAGGTCGGCCGGACCGTGGGCGCCCTCGCCGTCGAACTGCAGCGAGTCGCCGGGCTCCAGCCGGTACACCGAGCGGCTGTGGCTGTAGTCCATCACGCCTTCGATCATGAAGATGAACTCCGTGCCCGGGTGCTGGAACAGCGGGTAGGTCAGGCTCTTCTCGGACAGCGTCACCATCAGGCATTCCAGCCGCTTGTGCTCGCCGCGCAGCGACCCGAGCAACTCATACTCGTGGCCCTCCTTGGTGCCGTTGCGCACGATCCGCGCACCGGTGCCGGCCTTGACGAACGCCGCCGACCGCTCCACGTCGGAGCCGCGGAACAGGCTGGTCACCGGCAGGTCGAGCCCCTTGGCCAACAGCGCCAGCGTGGACAGGCTGCACGAGGTTTGCGCGTTCTCGATCTTGGACAGCATGGCTTGGAGATGCCGACCCGGGCGGCCATGTCGGCGACGGTCAGGCCCTGCTGCTGGCGCAGCAGCCGGACGTTCTGCCCGATCGCCGACTCCAGCTCGAGTTCGTCGACCGTGGTCTTCGGATCGCGGTCGCGTGCCGTGCCGGCCTTGTTACGCAGCAGCGGCACGTGATCGTCGGCGTCAGAGGGAGACACGGATCCCTTCTATCGCATCTGCCCGGCACCCACGTAGGGGTACGGCGTTTTCAGCAGGTCACCTTCGTCGAACCGGGACAGCCGGAAATCGGACTCCGGGATCTGCGGGTCATTGCTGTGCCCGTCGACGACGATGTCGGCCACCAGCCGGCCCACCGCGGGCGCGATCTTGAACCCGTGACCGCTGAAGCCGGCCGCCACCACCAGGCCGTCGACGCCGGTGCGGGAGATCACCGGGTTCCAGTCCGGCGTGACGTCGTAGCAGCCGGCGTAGCTGGAGGTGATCGACGCCGCGCTAAACCCGGGGAAGCGGGTGCCGACCTCCGCGACGGTGAGGTCGACGAACTCCTCGCCGGCCCGGTTGGAGTAGTCGTCCGGGTCGGCCTCACTCGGGTCGGCCAGGTCGCTGTTGCCGAACAGGATCTCGCCACCCACATCGGGCCGCACATATTGCAGCGACACCAGATCCGAGAACACCGGTACCCCGCCGACCGGGACACCGGGGTCGATCATGACGATCTGCTCGCGGATCACCTCGATGGGGATATCGATCCCGTAGCCGGCCAGGAACGGCCGGGTCCACACGCCGGTCGCGACCACGACGGTGCCCGCCGCGATCTCGGCTCCGTCGGCACACCGCACCCCGGCGACGCGGTCGCCGTCGAGCAGCAGATCGGTGACGAGAGTGCCCTGGCGCAGCCGCACCCCGGCCGCGCGGGCCGACGTCATGAACGCCTGCGCGGTCCGGTAGGCGTCGCCGTACCCGCCGCGAGGCTCCCAGCCGAACGCGGCGAACGGGCTCAGGTCGGCCCACGGCCACATCCCGGCGACCTCGGCTGCGTCGATCTCCTCGGTCTGGACGCCGACGGCACGTTGGGCGGCAAGGCTTTTGCGCATGTTCTCGACGTTCGGCACGCCGACGCCGACGATGTAACCGGTCTGCCGGAAGCCGATGTCGGTGCCGAAGATCTCGTGAGCCTTCTCGAACACCTCGAGTCCGGCGGCGGCCATCGCGGCCAGCGAACTGACCCCGTAGTGGCAGCGGACGATGCCGCTGGACTTGCCGGTCATCCCCGATCCGACGGTATTATGTTCGGCCACAACGACATCGGTGATACCACGTTGCGCGAGCGCCCTGGCCGTTGCGGCCCCTTCCGGGCCCCCGCCGACGATGACGACGTCTGCGGTTTCCGTCATCGGCCGGGAATCCAGTCGGTGCCGGCCAGCGGAACGCGGGCCATCGCGGCGGCCTCGATGGTGACGGCAACGAGGTCCTCGGGTTCCAGATGCGTGACGTGTGCCTTGCCGCAGGCCCGGGCGATCGTCTGGGCCTCCATGGTGAGCACGCGCAGGTAGTTCGCCAGCCGGTGGCCGGCCAGCGCCGGGTCCAGCCGGGCGGCGAGTTCGGGATCCTGGGTGCTGATCCCCGCCGGGTCGCGGCCGTCCTGAAAATCGTCGTAGAAGCCGGCCGCGCTGCCGATCTTCGCGTAGTCACTCGAATAGCGAGGGTCGTTGTCGCCCAACGCGATCAGCGCCGCAGTGCCGATCGCGACCGCGTCGGCGCCCAGCGCCAGGGCCTTGGCGACGTCGGCGCCGGTGCGGATGCCGCCGGAGACGATGAGCTGCACTTTCCGGTGCACTCCGAGTTCCTGCAACGGCGAGGAGCCACCTTCTCTTGGGTCAGAAGGTGGCTCCTCGGTGATCGGGCGAGCAGGGTCAGGCGAACTCGAACTCGTACGAGCCGTCGCGGTGGATCGTCGAGTCGATACCCTTCTCCTCGTCCTCGGCGGGCACCCGGATGCCCATCGTCCTCTTCAGCGCGAAGGCGATGATGTAGGCCACGACGAACGAGTACGCCATCACCGCGCCCGCGGCGATCGCCTGCTTCCACAACTGCTCGAAGCCGCCGCCGTAGAACACGCCGTTGATGGCGTTGGGCATGGTGTCGGTGGCGAGGAAGCCGATCATCAGCGTGCCGACGACTCCGCCGACCAGGTGGACCCCGACCACGTCGAGCGAGTCGTCGTAGCCGAACTTCGCCTTGAGTCCCACCGCGAAGGGGCAGACGGCGCCGGCGACCAGACCCAGGATGATGGCACCGACGGGGCTCACCGCACCACAGGCCGGGGTGATGGCAACCAGGCCGGTGATGGCGCCCGCCGCGGCACCGACGCCGGTGACGTGGCCGTCCTTGAACTTCTCCACGAGCAGCCAGGCCAGCGTGGCCGCGCAGGTCGCGACGAACGTGGTCACCATGACGATGGCCGCGGAATTGCCTGCGGCAAGGGCGGATCCGCCGTTGAACGCGTACCAACCGGCCCACAACAGCCCGGCGCCCAAGAGGGTCAGCGGCACGTTGTGCGGCTTGCGGAGCTGACCCCAGCTCATCGACTTACCGAGCACGATGGCGACGGCCAGCGCGGCGGCGCCGGCGTTGATGTGCACCGCGGTGCCACCCGCGAAGTCGATTGCCTTGAGGCTGTTCGCGATCCAGCCGCCGACCGAGTCCTCGGTGACGACGCCGTCGAAAGCGAACACCCAGTGTGCGACGGGGAAGTACACCAGGACCGCCCACAGGCCGGCGAAGACCATCCAGGCGCCGAACTTCATCCGGTCGGCGGCCGCGCCGGAGATCAGCGCCACGGTGATGGCCGCGAACAACGCCTGGAACAACGCGAACAGGCTGACCGGCAAGCCGCTGATGGTGGTCTGCGACCCCAGCAGGTTCTTCATACCGGCGAATTCGGTTATGCTGCCGACGAATCCACCCGTTGACGTCCCGAACGTCATCGAGAAGCCGAACAGCACCCACAGCACACCGACGAGTGCGGCGGCGCCGAACGTCATCATCATCATGTTCGTCGAACTCTTCACCGAGACCATGCCGCCGTAGAACAGCGCCAGCCCGGGGATCATCAGCGTGAGGCCGATGATGCAACACAGCATGAAGGCAGTCGTGCCCGTGTCCATAAACCTTCCCCTGGGTACGCGGCCCCGACGAGGCCGTCCACTGCTAGTCACCGATGTTTCTGTTACGTGGACAGGCTCCCGGCGTTTCGAGTGGGTTAACCATCTGCGACCCCGGGACGGGACCGGCACGCGTGCGCCGATAGCGTCACGGGGGTGGCGGTCATCGACGTTCGAGACCACGGCGCGGCGGGCGACGGCCGCACCGATGACCATGGCGCCGTCATGGCGTCGATCGACGCGGCGGACGCCGCCGGCGGCGGCACGGTGTTCTTCCCCGTCGGCACGTACGCGGTGTCGGCGCCGCTGGGCCGCGACGACCCGCCGCTGTCCCGGGTCTGCCTGCTCGGCGACGGTGACCGCGCGGCACGGATTCTCGCCACCGGTGCCTTCGCCCCGGTCACCGGCAGCTGGTTCATGTCCCGAATCGAGAACCTGATGATCGACGCGGGCGGCCACGGCGGTCCGGGCCTGGTGGTCGACCTGGACAAGAGCTACCTCCGGCACTGCTGGGTGCGCAACTGGACCGGTTACGGCATCTCGCTGAACCCGAACCGGGAGGGCCTGCTCAACTGGATCGACGACACCTTCGTTGAACAGTGCGAGGATCCCGGCGGCATCGGTATCCACACCACCCACCGGTTCTACGACTCCTGGATCGTCAACAACAACGTCGGCTCCACCGGCCCGAACCTGTCGGTGGAGGGCGGTCCGCTGCGCATTCTGGCCAACCACTTCGACGGCTCGCCGCGGCACAACATCGAGATGCGCGGCAACCGGCTGATCACGGTCGTCGGCAACATCTGCGAGGGCGCCCGGCGCGAGGCGATCGTCTACACGATGCCCAACTGGCTGGCCACCGATAGTCCGCAGGTGCAGATCGTCGGCAACAACATCACCAACGGCGGCAAAGAAGCGGCCGGCCGCTATCCGGCGATCGGCGTCTACTCCCGTGACGCCGAACACCGCACCTCCGGCTTCGCCGTCACGGGCAACTTCTTCGCGTGTAGCGACGACGATTCCGGCTGGACCTACGCGGTCGACGCACCGCACGTCGATGCGCTCGCCATTGCCGGAAACCAGTGGGAGAAACGGGGTTTCGCGATCGCACCGACGCGTGTCGACGGCGTCGACGTCGCCGTGGCGGGGAACAGCTCCGGCAACGGTGACGGCCGCGTCGTGGCTGTGCTGGAAACGCCCGTCACGCTGACCGCCGACGCCGGCGACCGGGTCTACTTCCTGCACGACGGTGCGGCGGTCACCCTCCCGCCGGCCGCCGGCAACCGGTGCCGGATCACCTTGAAGAATCTCGCCGCCGGCGGGGTGCGGGTGGCCGCCGCGCCCGGCGGGGGACTCGACCGGCAGGCGGCCATCACCCTGGCGCCAGGGCAGACTGTGGAGATGCTCTCCGACGGCAAGAACTGGTGGACCCTGTGAAAGCACTGTTCCTGGGGCGCTGGAAGTTCACCATCGCGGCGCTCATCGTCGCGGTGGTCGGCACGCTGATCTACCAGTTCTGGTATCGACGGGCGCCCGAGGGATGCGCGCCGGTGATCGAACTCCTCGATTTCAACCAGCGTCAGTCGCAGGTGATCGATGAGAAATATGGCGGCGACGAGGCCAGGGTGCCATCGCCGGCCGAGCTCGCCGCCTACACCGCGTGGGCCGACGGGCTGGCCGACCGGGCGGGCCGGGTGACCGCTCCTAACCTGGCCGCACCCGCGGTCGGGCTCGCGACGTCGGCCAACGACTTCGTCGGCAAGCTCAAGGAGATCAGCGCGACGCCGCACGCACCCGGGGCACCGGCACCTCCGGCCGTCTACCAGCTGTCCATCCTCAACGACCAGATCACGGGCGATATCGCGGAGCTGACCAAGGCCTGCCGGCGCTGAACAACCGACTTGCACAGTGGCGCCATGCCGAGCGAGCGGAGAAACCACCTGCTCGCCTCCCTTATCCTTATATGCGATCCCGAACCTCCTGAAAGGGCAGACAGTGGCGCTCGTCGTGCAGAAATACGGCGGATCCTCGGTGGCAGACGCCGAGCGGATCCGACGCGTCGCCGAGCGCATCGTGGAGACCAAGAAGGCCGGCAACGACGTCGTCGTGGTGGTCTCGGCGATGGGTGACACCACCGACGACCTGCTGGACCTCGCCCAGCAGGTCTCGCCCGCCCCGCCGGCGCGGGAACTGGACATGCTGCTGACCTCGGGCGAGCGCATCTCCAACGCCCTGGTCGCCATGGCCATCGAGTCGCTCGGCGCGCACGCCCGTTCCTTCACCGGTTCGCAGGCCGGCGTCATCACCACCGGCACGCACGGAAACGCCAAGATCATCGACGTCACCCCGGGCCGGCTACGCCAGGCGCTCGATGAGGGTCAGATCGTCCTCGTCGCGGGATTCCAGGGCGTCAGCCAGGACACCAAGGACGTCACCACCCTGGGCCGCGGCGGGTCGGACACCACCGCCGTCGCCGTGGCCGCCGCGTTGAAGGCCGATGTCTGCGAGATCTACACCGACGTCGACGGCATCTTCACCGCGGACCCCCGCATCGTGCCCAACGCCCGCCGGCTGGACACCGTCTCCTTCGAGGAGATGCTCGAGATGGCCGCGGCCGGCGCCAAGGTCCTGATGTTGCGCTGCGTCGAGTACGCGCGCCGCTTCGACCTGCCCATCCACGTGCGCTCGTCGTACTCCGACAAGCCGGGCACCCTCGTCACAGGATCGATGGAGGACATCCCCATGGAAGACGCCATTCTGACCGGTGTGGCCCACGACCGCAGCGAGGCCAAGGTCACCGTCACCGGTGTGCCCGACGTTCCGGGCTACGCCGCCAAGGTGTTTCGCGCCCTCGCCGACGCCGACGTGAACATCGACATGGTGCTGCAGAACATTTCGAAGGTCGAGGACGGCAAGACCGACATCACCTTCACGTGCTCGCGCGAGAGCGGCCCGTCCGCCGTCGAGAAGCTCACCGCCGAGCAGGGCGAAATCGGTTTCACCCGAGTGCTTTACGACGATCACATCGGCAAGGTGTCGCTGATCGGCGCCGGCATGCGCTCCCACCCGGGCGTCACCGCGACGTTCTGCGAGGCGCTGTCCAACGCCGGCATCAACATCGACCTGATCTCCACCTCGGAGATCCGGATCTCGGTGCTGATCAAGGACACGGAATTGGACAAGGCCGTCGCGGCGTTGCACGAGGCATTCGAACTCGGCGGTGACGAAGAGGCCGTCGTTTACGGCGGGACGGGGCGCTAAGTGGTTGCGATTGGCGTAGTGGGTGCGACCGGTCAGGTCGGCCAGGTGATGCGAACCCTGTTGGCGGAGCGCGACTTTCCGGCCACCGAGGTGAGGTTTTTCGCCTCGGCGCGTTCGGCGGGCAAGAAGCTGAGTTTCCGCGGCCAGGAGATCGAGGTCGAGGACTCCGAGACCGCCGATCCGTCGGGTCTGGACATCGCGCTGTTCTCCGCCGGCGCGACGATGTCCCGGGTGCAGGCGCCGCGGTTCGCCGCCGCCGGCGCTGTCGTCGTCGACAACTCCTCGGCGTGGCGCAAGGACCCCGAGGTCCCGCTCGTGGTCAGCGAGGTCAACTTTGACAGAGATGTGCGCGATGTCCGCCTGCCCAAGGGCATCATCGCCAACCCCAACTGCACCACCATGGCCGCCATGCCGGTGCTCAAGCCGCTGCACGACGAGGCGGGGCTGACCCGGATGATCGTCTCGAGTTACCAGGCAGTCTCGGGTAGCGGCCTGGCCGGTGTCGAGGAGTTGGCCAGTCAGGCCCGCGCCGTGATCGACGGTGTCGAGAAGCTGGTGCACGACGGTTCGGCATTGAAGTACCCGGCGCCGGTGAAATACGTTGCGCCCATTGCCTTCAACGTCGTCCCGCTGGCCGGATCCCTGGTCGACGACGGCACCGGTGAGACCGACGAGGACCAGAAACTGCGCAACGAGAGCCGCAAGATCCTGGGCATCCCCGATCTCGCGGTCTCCGGCACCTGCGTGCGGGTGCCGGTGTTCACCGGGCACTCGCTGTCGATCAATGCCGAGTTCGACCGGCCGCTGTCGGTGGCGCGCGCCCAGGAACTGCTCGGAAACGCGCCCGGGGTCAAGTTGGTGGATGTGCCGACCCCGCTGGCGGCCGCCGGTGTCGACGAATCCCTGGTGGGCCGGATCCGCCAAGATCCCGGTGCGCCCGGCGGCCGTGGCCTGGCGTTGTTCATCTCGGGCGACAACCTGCGCAAGGGCGCGGCGCTCAACACCATCCAGATCGCCGAACTGCTGGCCGCACAGCTGTAACCGGCAATGCGCCGAAACATACGTTTGGGCGGAAAAGTACGAGTGGCGCGCGCCATTTCGACGATCTCGGCGCTGGCCATTGCGGTCGTGGCGGCGCCGCCGGCGTCGGCGACACCCGACTTGCCGCCGCTGAATCCCGGCCAGGTGGTGCGTATCGGCACCACCGCCGGCACCGGTACGCCCACCCGTGACTACGGCATCGGCGCCACCGATCTGTGCGAATTCATGGAATTCCCAACAGAGTTACTGCAAGTGTGCGGCGACAGCTTCGCCGGCCAGGGCGTCGGGTTCGGCAACTGGTTCTCGCCGATTGCGCTGCACGTGGACCGGGAATCCCTCGACTCACCCGGCGGGATCGCCTACACCGGGGTCAGCGGCGTGGACAAGCCACTGCTCGCCGACGCCCGGGCGCCCGGCACATCCGAACTGCCCGCCGGGGTGGTCGAGATCAACCGGCAGAACTACATGTTGGTGACCACCACCCGCTCGCTGCTCCCGGTCAGCTCCCGATTGGTGAAAGCCGAAGCGGCACAGAGTTCTTGGCGCACCGTGCCGGGATCGGAACGAGACTCGCGGTACCAGGGTGGAGCGCAATCGCAGATCAGCGGCTACTACGATCCGATCCCCACGCCGGATTCGGTGACCGGCTGGGTGTACATCGTCGCCAACGCCTTCGACCGCAGTGCACCGGTTCGGTTGTTCCGGGTGCCGCCCAGGGAGTTCACCGACCGCGCCAAGTGGCAGGGCTGGTCTGCGACCGCGGGCTGGAACCGGCCGCCGACACCGTTGTGGGGTGACCGCGTGGGCGAGATGAGCATCCGCCAGATCGACGGCAAGACGGTGCTGTCCTACTTCAACGTCACCACCGGCAACATGGAGATACGGGTCGCGGCGGCCCCGACCGCACTGGGTGCCGCCCCGGTCACCACGGTGGTGCGCGCCGACGGATGGCCCGACCCGGCCGACAGCCTGCCCGACCCCGGCGACAACACCCTGGCTCAACCGTACGGCGGCTACATCTCACCCGGTTCGACCCTCGACGTGGTGCGGGTGTTCGTCAGCCAGTGGAACACCGAGTCGCGGGACCGGTCGCCCTACCGGGTCATCCAGTTCGCGGTGAACCCGTTCAAACCCTGACCGACGGGACGGTCGGGACTCAGGGGCAGGTTCCGTTGACGCAGCCCTGACTCGGATGGCCGCAGCAGTACCCCAGTCCGCTGCAGGAACTGCCCGACGGGACGCAGCAGCTGCCGCCCTCGCAGTTCTCGCCCTCGTCGCAGGGGTCGTCCGCGGAGCAGGACGCGCCGGGGGAGAATCCCGGCATCGTGTCGGGAAAGACCAGATCGAGGGCGTATTCGATGCTGGACATGCCGCTGTTGTCGCACGGCGCTGCCGCCGCCGGCGCCGCGAAAGCGAAGGCGGCCGCCGCGATACCGAGACTGGCGAGGAAGGCGCGAACCATGAGACTGACCCCCTTCAGGGCAAATCGGAACTTCAGCAAATCCCAGCATGCCGTGGCGCGGTGGCTGTCGGTAGGGACCTTTGACCTTGATCTGCGCACCCGGTTCACCTTCCGGGACCGGATCTCCTGCCGCTAATCCCGGACGGCACAGATCGGTGCCTGGTATCGGCCGGCGCTATCGACCTTCTGCTGACAACTTCTGATTATCGTGCGGGTCATCGAACTGATCACCGAGTATTCGGTTGACATCCACGAGGTGATCGACTCCCAGACGCTCGTCAGGCTGGTGGCCTGTTGCGGTGCTGGTTGGGGGGATTCGCCGGCGCTGTTGCCCGCACAACCCGAGCCGATCACAGCCATGGCGATGACCGCGGTGGTTCCTATCGCAGCGCCCGCCCGACGAGCCCGCAGTCCCGATGTGCTCATGACGACATGAAACGCGTTCTCGGTGGTGGAAGCCAGTGCCAAACGTCATCTGAGGCGTGAATTCCGCCCCGGGCCTCACAGCAATTTCATATCCGCTGCTTAGCCGGCGCCTTGCTCTGGGCGGGGATCATTGCGGACATGAGTGAAAATCCTGAATACACGACCGAGACGACCCACGTCCTCACGGCGACACCTCCGGTTGTCGAAACCCCGGCGGTGGTCGCCGAACGGCCGGCGAACCGTCTGTACAAGGCGGCCGCGTGGGTCGGCATCGTGGCCGCCACGGTCTTCGTCATCGCGGTCATCTTCTTCACCGGCGTGTTCGTGGGCCGCCACGCGGGCGGGAACTACGGCCACCACTGGGGTCCCGGCCCGATGATGATGGACCGCAACTCCGGCGACCGCGGACCCGGCCACGGACCGGGGATGTGGGGCGGCCCCTGGGGTCCGGGCGGCCCCGGCGGCTCAGGCAACCCCGGCAACCCCGGCCCCGGCAACTTCGGGCCGGGCGGACCCGGTGGTCCCGGCCAGCCGCCGTCGACCCCCGGCCGCTGAGTTCACATCGAAACGGAGGGACTTCCCCTGGCATCATCGAAGCCATGAGCATCGACGTCGTTTACACCGCAGAATCGACCGCTACCGGCGGTGGGCGTGACGGCCGCGTCCAATCCGCCGACGGACTGATCGACCTCGACACCCGCCCGCCCAGGGAAATGGGCGGCAGCGGCGAGGGGGTCAATCCCGAACTGTTGTTCTCGGCGGGCTATGCCGCGTGCTTCCTCGGGGCGCTGCGGCTGATCGCCAAGAACGAAAAGGTCGACATCGACGACGCCAGCGGCATCACCACCCGGGTCGGGTTCGGCAAGGACTCCGCGGGCGGGTTCGGGTTGACGGTGCACCTGATCGGCTACCTGCCGGGGCTGGAGCAGGCTGTTGCCGACGACCTGATGGCCAAGGCGCATGAGTTCTGTCCGTACTCGAAGGCAACGCGCGGCAACATCGACGTCACGCTGACGGCCAGGGTTTGATGCTGCGGGTGATGGCGCCGGCCGTGATCGCACTGGCGGCGCTGGCCGGCGCGGCACCCGCGGCCGCGCGCCCGTCGGATCCGGGCGTGGTGAACTACGCCGTCCTCGGCCGGGGGTCGGTGGCGAACATCGTCGGCGCGCCGATCGGATTCGAGACGGTGTTCACCACGCCGTTCCAGGGTTATTCGGTGGACGTCCCGGTGTGCAACAACTGGGCCGACATCGGGCTGCCCGAGGTTTTCAACAACCCCGATCTGGCGTCCTTCAACGGGGCCAGCGCGCAGACCACGGCGACCGATGACACCCATCTCGTCAAGCAGGCAGTCGGTGTCTTCGCGACCGACGGTGCCGCGGCGGAGGCCTTCCACCGGTTGGTCGACCGCACCGTGGGCTGCTCGGGGCAGACGGCCACCATGCGCATCGACGGCCCCTGGCCGGGCGGCACCGTGCAGGTGTGGACGTTCACCGGTGGCCCCGCGGGTCCGGCCGACGCCGAGTGGACCAAGCAGCAGGCGGGGACCGACCGGCGTTGTTTCAGCCAGACCAGGCTGCGCGAGAACGTTCTGCTCCAAGCGAAAGTGTGTCAGTCGGGAAACGGGGGACCGGCGGTGAATGTGCTGGCCGGAGCCATGCAAAACACTCTGGGTCAGTAAAAGTGTCGTAACGGACGCCCGGTTTGGGTACACCACGCGTTATGCGCGGGACCAATCTGTCAGCCCTGTCGTCAAGGATGGCCCTATGACGTTCGCCGTCACGCCGGTTCGTCGGTCGGCCGTGCGTGAGCTGACCAGTCCGGCGGCTGCCGCGCTGCACATCGCCGGCAATACCCTGGCGGACGGGGTCGCGGGCCGCGTCGGCCTGGAGATCGAAGCCCACTGTTTCGACCTGACCGACCTGTCGCGCCGGCCGAGCTGGGACCGGGTGCGCAAGGAGATCGAAAATCTGCCCTGGTTACCGGGCGGGAGCACGGTGACCGTCGAGCCCGGGGGCGCCGTCGAACTTTCCGGCCCACCGGCCGACGGTGCGCCGGCCGCGATCTCCGCCCTGCAGGCCGACCGCGAGGTGCTGCGGGCGGCCTTCGGCGAAGCGGGGCTGGGCCTGCTGGCACTGGGTGCCGACCCGCTGCGACCGCCGCGCCGGGTCAACCCGGGCGCCCGCTATCGCGCCATGGAGCAGTTCTTCACCGCCAGCGGCACCGGGGCGGCAGGTGCGGCGATGATGACCTCGACGGCGTCGATTCAGGTCAATCTCGACGCCGGACCGCGCGCCGGCTGGTCCCAGCGGGTCCGGTTGGCCCACGCGCTGGGCCCGACGATGATCGCGATGACCGCGAACTCGCCACTGTTGGCGGGTGAATTCACCGGCTGGCAGTCCAGCCGTCAGGGCGTGTGGGGTGCGCTGGACTCGGCGCGGTGCGGTCCGGTGCTCGGAGCCAGCGGTGACGACCCCACCACCGATTGGGCCCGATACGCGCTGAAGGCACCCGTGATGCTGGTGCACGATCCGGATCCGCGCGCGGTGCTGGAGTGGGTGCCGTTCGTCGACTGGGTGGAGGGCACCGTGGCGCTGGGCGGTCGCCGGCCGACGACCGACGATCTGGACTACCACCTGACCACCTTGTTCCCACCGGTGCGGCCGCGGCGCTGGCTCGAGATCCGCTACCTCGACGCCGTGCCCGACGCGCTCTGGCCGGCCGTCGTGTTCGTCCTGGCGACCCTGCTGGACCGCGCGCCCGATGCGGCCGCCGATGCCGTCGCACCCGTCGCGACGGCCTGGGACACCGCCGCCCGGATCGGGCCGGCCGACCGGCGGCTGCTCGATGCCGCCAACCGGTGTCTGGAGATCGTGACCCCGTTCGTGCCCGCGGAACTGGCCCGGTCGATGGATGCGCTTTCCACGATGGTGCGCGCGGGGCGTTGTCCCGCCGATGATTTCGCCGAATCCGCGGTCGGCGCGGGTATCGAGGCCGCCGTCCTCCGCCGGACCGGATTGTCGGCATGATCTCCCGCCAGCTGCTCGCCGATGATCTGGTGCGCGCGCGGGAACGTACGCTGCGGCTGGTCGATTTCGATGACGACGAGCTGGGCCGGCAGTACGACCCGTTGATGAGCCCACTGGTATGGGACCTCGCGCATATCGGCCAGCAGGAAGAGCTGTGGTTGCTGCGCGGCGGCAACCCCGCGGCGCCGGGGTTGCTCGACCCGGCGGTCGAGCAGCTGTACGACGCGTTCGAGCATCCGCGCGCCCAGCGTGTGCACCTGCCGCTGCTGGCTCCCGCCGACACGCATCGCTATCTGAAGACGGTGCGGGCCAAGGCTTTCGACGCCCTCGACGCGCTGCCCGATGCGGACGACGGGTTCACCTTCGCGCTGGCGGTCAGCCACGAGAGCCAGCACGGTGAAACGATGCTGCAGGCGCTGAGCCTGCGCACCGGCACCCCGCTGTTGCGGCCCACGGACCCGCTGCCGGCCGGGCGCGCCGGGATGGCGGGATCGTCGGTCCTGGTGCCCGCGGGGCCGTTCGTCCTGGGTGTCGACGCGGCCGACGAACCGGGCGCCCTCGACAACGAGCGGCCCGCGCACGTCGTCGACATTCCGGCGTTCCGGATCGGCCGGGTCCCGGTGACCAACGGCGAGTGGCGCGGATTCATCGGTGACGGCGGCTACCGGCGCCGCGAGTTGTGGTCACCGCGCGGTTGGGCGCACCGCCGGCAGGCGGGTCTGAGCGCGCCGCTGTTCTGGAATCCCGACGGCAGCCGGAGTCGGTTCGGGTACATCGAAGCGATCCCGGACGACGAACCCGTTCAGCACGTCACGTATTTCGAGGCGCAGGCGTATGCGGCGTGGGCGGGCGCCCGACTGCCGACCGAGATCGAGTGGGAGAAGGCCTGCGTCTGGGATCCCGACACCGGTGCCCGGCGGCGCTACCCGTGGGGCGGTCAGCCTCCGACGGCCGGGCATGCCAACCTCGGCGGCGCCGCGTTGCGACCGGCACCGGTGGGAGCCTATCCCGACGGGGTGTCGGCGTACGGCGCCGAACAGATGCTGGGCGACGTGTGGGAGTGGACCAGTTCACCGCTGCGGCCCTGGCCGGGTTTCACACCGATGATCTACGAGCGCTACAGCCGGCCGTTCTTCGAAGCTGCTGGGGGAGGCGACTACCGGGTGCTGCGCGGCGGCTCCTGGGCGGTCGCACCGGACATCCTGCGCCCGAGCTTCCGCAACTGGGATCATCCCGTCCGCCGGCAGATCTTCGCCGGCGTCCGCCTGGCCTGGGACGCCTGATGTGCCGGCATCTGGGTTGGCTCGGGGTGCCGGTACCGATCAGTTCACTGGTCCTCGACCAACCGAACGGCCTTCTGGCGCAGTCCTATTCACCGCGCCGTCAGAAGCACGGGCTGCTCAACGCCGACGGCTGGGGAGTGGGCTTCTTTGACGGCTCCGTGCCGCGCCGGTGGCGCAGCGCCGCCCCGCTGTGGGGAGACGCGTCGTTCGCCTCGGTCGCGCCGGCGTTGTCGTCGGGGTGCGTGGTGGCCGCGGTCCGTTCGGCCACGGTCGGCATGCCGATCGAATCGAGCGCGTGCGCTCCGTTCACCGACGGGCGATGGCTGTTGTCGCACAACGGTGTCGTCGACCGGGCGGTGCTGCCGCCGGTGTCGCACGCCGAGTCGGTCGTCGACAGTGCGGTGCTGGCCGCGCTGGTCTTCTCCCGCGGCCTGGATCGCCTGGCCGACACGGTCCAGGAGGTCGGTGCGGCCGATCCGAATGCGCGGCTGAACATCTTGGCCGCCAACGGTTCTCGACTACTCGCCACGACGTGGGGCGACACCCTGTCGGTGTTACGCCGGCCCGACGGTGTGGTGGTTGCCAGCGAGCCCTACGACGACCACCCGGACTGGCAGGACCTACCGGACCGGCATCTGGTCGAGGTTCGCGATGGGGTCGTGACCCTGACGCCGTTGACAGAGCCGAGAGGAACATCATGACATTGGTGGCCGATCTCCTGGATGCCGATCACGCGGCCCGGGAACTGCGCAACGACGTCCGCGACGGGCTGTCGAGAACGCCGAAGTCATTGCCGCCCAAATGGTTCTACGACTCCGCGGGCAGCGACTTGTTCGACCGCATCACCCGGTTGCCCGAGTACTATCCGACGCGGGCCGAGGCCGCCATCCTGCGGGACCGGGCCCGGTTGGTCGCGGCCGCAACCGGGGCGGACACGCTGGT